>VFQT010000086.1_pt1 | contig 142681 bp, 128 predicted proteins | sample 3512381 | NCBI WGS metagenome assembly VFQT01 (sample SAMN10412376, study PRJNA504923) | tailings metagenome | isolation source: Relicate 2 Philex TSF3 active mining site | place: Philippines: Tuba, Benguet | collected 2017-08-29
TAGATGCCGAACAGGCCGTTCTCGTCCGGGCCGGTGCGGAAGGAATTGGGAGTGGTCACGTTCATGTGGCTCGACTGCCTTCTCTCGTATGTTGGCCCGGTTCTAGCGGGCCGACCTGGCCGCCTCAATGAATTTCCGGATGAGGCCGATGTCCTTGACGCCGGGGGCGGATTCGACGCCTGACGACACGTCCACTACGGGCGCACCCGTCACCCGGATGGCCTCGGCCACGTTTTCCGGGTTGAGGCCGCCCGCCAGCATGAAGGCCGGGCGCCTTTCCCCCTCCAGCAGGCCCCAGTCGAAGGCATGGCCATTGCCGCCGGGAAGGGCGTTGCCGAGCGTTTCCGGGGCCTTCGCGTCATAGAGGATCAGGCTCGCCACGGTGGAATAATCCGCCGCCGCCGCGATGTCGGACTGGTCCTTCACCCGGATGGCCTTGATGACGGGCTTCCCCGTGATCCGGCCGATCTCGGCGATGCGCTCCGGCGTCTCCGCGCCATGCGCCTGGATCAGGTCGGGATCGACAGTGGCTGCGATCGCCCTGAGCAGCGCGTCATCGGCGTCGACCACCAGCGTCACGATCTTCGCCCGGCCCCGGGCGCGGTCCGCCAGCTGCCTGGCCTGCTCGAGGGAGACGTTGCGCGGGCTCCTGGGGAAGAAGACGAGGCCGATCAGCTCCGCCCCCGCCGCCACGGCGGCATCCACCGTCTCCGGCGTCGAGAGGCCGCAGATCTTCACCTCAACGGACATTGAGCCCCGCCAGAATGTCTGCCGCGGCCTTGGCCGGGTCCGCCGCGCCGGTGATGGCACGGCCGATGACGAGAATGTCCGCACCCGCCGCGAGCGCGGCCTCGGGGGTGGCCACCCGCTTCTGGTCTTGTGTTGCCGCGTCCGCCGGGCGGATGCCGGGAACAACGGTGAGGAAATCACGCCCCAGGTCGTGCCGGATGCCGACGAGGTCATGCGGGCTGCAGACGACGCCGTCGAGCCCCGCCTGCTTGGCGAGATCCGCCAGGGCGCGGGCATGGGCTTCCGTGTTCTTCGCCGTCTCGAAGCCCGCGGCCCAGATGTCGTCGTCGGAGAGGCTGGTCAGGATCGTCACCGCGATGAGCTTCGACTGGCCGGCGACGGCGTCCGCCGCGGCCTTCATCATGTCGAGCCCGCCCGTGGCGTGGAGGTTCACGATCGCGGGCCGGGGTTCGATCCGCATCAGCGCCTTCATGGCGGAGGCGACGGTGTTCGGAATGTCGTGGAGCTTCAGGTCGAGGAAGATCGGCAGCCCCGTCTCCGCCACCCGGGCATAGCCGGCAAGCCCGTGGGCATAGAAGAACTCCATGCCGATCTTGGCCCAGCCCACATGCGGTTTCAACCCGGTTGCGAGCGCCACCGCGTGATCGAGGTCCGGCGTGTCGAGGGCGACGCAGATCGGATTGGCGGGCATTGCTCAGCGGACCTTCTCATACAGCATGATGGCGGTGGCAAGGTCTTCGATGGCCGTGCCGGCGGACTTGAACAGCGTGATCTCCTCATCCGAGGCACGCCCCTTCACCGCGCCCCGGCACAGGTCGAACAGGTCGCCCCGGATGCTGGCGAAATCGAACTTGCCCTCGTCCCGCGCCTGCAGCAGGTCGCCCGCCTCGGCGAGCGCGCCCTCCCGCGTGTCGACATAGACGGAGGCGCGCGCCACCACCTCGCCGTCCGTCTCGCGCATCGAGGGCTTGAAGGCGCCCGCGAGGTCGACGTGCGTTCCGGGCCTCAGCCATGCGCCTTTCACGATGGGCGCGGTCGAGGTCGTCACACAGCTCACGATGTCCGACTGGCTGACCGCGTGTTCGAGGTCCGTCACCGAATGCACCTCGAAGCCGTGGTGCGCGAGACCGGCTGCGAGTTCCTCCGCCTTGGCCAGCGTGCGGCTGTGGATGAACACGCGGCTGATGGGCCGCACCGCGGCATGCGCCATGACGAAATGCGGGGCGAGTGCCCCCGCGCCCACGATGGTCAGGGTGCTCGCATCCTTGGCGGCGAGGTAATCGGCGGCGAGTGCCGAGGCCGCGGCGGTGCGCCGGCGGGTGATCTCGCCGCCGTCCATCATGGCGACCGTCTCGCCCGTCTTCTGCTCGATCAGCAGATAGCTCGCCTGGATGGTGGGCAGGCCCTTCGCGGCGTTGTCCGACTTGAACACCACGGTCTTGAGCCCCGCCCAGTCCCTGGACCAGGCCGGCATGAGGAGCAGCGTCGTGGTGGCGGAGACGTCATGGTGGTGGCGGACGGGCGTTTCGATCTCGGCGCGGAACCCTTCGCGAAGGGCTTCGACGACATCGCGATAGGTCCCGAGGCGGGCCACGTCTTCGGCGGAGAGGATCTTCAAGGCGGTCACTCCTGGCGGAGGCTGAGGGCGGTGGAGTGCTGCTGCATGTCGCGCTTTTCGCGCTCATGCGCCTGCTGGACGCGGATCAGCTCAATCTTGGCGTCGCGGGTGGCGCGCCGGTAGCTGGCGGCTCCGCGCCAGGCCACGTACCAGCCCACGAAGATGCCGAGGAGCACGCCCGCGAAGAACAGCGCCCAGAGCGGCGTGTCGATGGTGGCGAAGGGATGCACGCGGTTGATGGGGTCGAAGGAGACGGTCACCCACTGCCGGTTCGCCACCGCAAAACCGATGCCCACCACGGCGATGGGCAATCCCACGACCCAGTTGAATATGCCTTTGAGAGTCATGGCCCGCTTCTACGCCGGAAGCCGGGCGGGCGCAATCAGCCCTTCTCGTTCAGCCGCTCGCGCAGTTCCTTGCCGGTCTTGAAGAAGGGCACGCGCTTGGCCACCACCTCGACCGACTCGCCGGTCCGGGGGTTGCGGCCCATGCGGGCGTTGCGGGCCTTGGCGGAGAAGGCGCCGAAACCGCGCAGTTCCACCCGGTCGCCGTCCTTCAGCGCGTTGATGATCTCGTCGAGCACCGTGTTCACGATGCGCTCGATGTCGCGGTGATAGAGGTGAGGGTTCTTCTCGGCGATCTTCTGGACGAGCTCTGACTTGATCATGGCGCTTCCCTGGTTACTGGGCAGGGTGCCAAAGCACGAGAAGTCCGTCAAGTTTTGCCCGTGCCACCACGTTTTCGAGGCCCTGGAGCCCGAAGCTGCGCAGCACGGCATCGAGGGCGGCAAAGCCCAATCCGGTGCGGTTCGTCTCGCTCCTGGGCTTCCAGTCGCGGATGGGAAGCTTGGCCGCAAGCTTCTTCTCGGTCTCGAGCCAGGCCACGGCCTTTTCCTCGCCGCCCAGTTCGTCCACCAGCTTCACCGCCAGCGCCTGACGCCCGGTATAGACGCGGCCGTCGGAGAGTTCCTGCACGCGCGGCATCGGCAGGCCGCGGCGCTCGGCCACGAGGCCGGTGAACCAGTCATAGCCGTCGCGCACCATCTCCATGGAGACGGCGCGCACCTTGTCTGACACGGGCTTGTAGGGCGATGGTTCCGCCTTGAGCTCGCCCGACTTCAGCTCCTCCATCTTCACGCCCAGCGTATCCAGCAGGCGGGAGACTTCCGGGAAGCTGAAGATGACGCCGATCGAGCCCGTGATGGTGTTGCCGCGCGCCACGATCCGGTCCGCCGCAAGCGCCGTGATGTAGCCCCCGGAGGCGGCCACCGTGTCCATCACCGCGACGACGGGCTTCTTCGCCGAGATCTTGCGCACCGCCTCATAGACGGCCTCGGAGCCCGCCGTCGTTCCGCCGGGGCTGTCGATCCGCAGGATGACGGCCTTCACGCGATCCGCTTCCTCGACCCGCCGGAGCAGGTCCAGCGTGGGCTGGTCGCCGGTAATCAGGCCCTCGACCTCGATGCGCGCGATGTGGTTCTCGAAACTCCGTCCGTCTCCCGAGGCCCAGACGAGCGCCGCGACAGCGCCGATGGCCAGCAGCACGGCGAGAATGCGCCACAGGGTGAGGCTGCGCTTCAGCCGGCGGCGGTCGACGATGAGTTCGGCTTCGGAGATCATCAGGGGCCCTGCGAATTGATTGCGCAGAACATATACATGCTCGCACCGCCGCGGTCACGCCCTCACCTCCACACGCCCCTTCCCTCACCCATGCGCCGGCTCGACCGGCGCATCTTGTCGCCCCGACCCCGAACAGGGCACGCGGCGTCACGCCCGGGAGTGATGAGGCGGGGGAAGGACGTCATTCACCATCCCCAAAAAAGAACACGCGGGGAAAGAGCCCCGCGTGTGCCGGTGAGTTGACGATCAAACCGAAACGGCGGGGTCTCCCACGCCGTCCTGATCTTAGTCGTTCGAGCCTTCCCTCTTCTTGAGGGCGGCGCCGAGGATGTCGCCCAGCGAGGCGCCCGAGTCGGAGGAACCGTACTGCGCCACGGCTTCCTTCTCTTCGGCGATCTCGAGGGCCTTGATCGAGACGTTCATCTTGCGGGCCTTCTGGTCGAACACCGTGATCTTGGCGTCGAACTTCTCGCCGACGGCGAAGCGCTCGGGGCGCTGTTCGGCACGGTCACGGGCCAGGTCGGCGCGCTTGACGTAGGCCGTCATGTCGGTGCCGGCGACCTTCACCTCGAGGCCGTTGTCCTCGACCTTCAGGACTTCGCAGGTCACCGTGTCGCCCTTCTTGAGGCCGGCGGCGGAGGCGAGCGGGTCGGAGCCCAGCTGCTTGATGCCGAGCGAGATGCGCTCCTTCTCACGGTCCACATCGAGGACGCGCGCCTTGACGCGGTCGCCCTTCTTGAAGTCCTTGATGGCCTCTTCGCCCGAACGCTTCCAGTCGATGTCGGAGAGGTGGACCATGCCGTCCACTTCGCCGTCGAGACCGATGAACAGGCCGAACTCGGTGATGTTCTTGATCTCGCCTTCGACGTTGGTGCCCGGCGGATACTTGTCCGCGAAAGCTTCCCACGGGTTCTTCTGGGTCTGCTTGAGACCCAGCGAGATGCGGCGCTTGGCCGAGTCGATGTCGAGCACCTGCACCTCGACCGCTTCCGAGGTCGAGAGGATCTTGCCGGGGTGCACGTTCTTCTTGGTCCAGCTCATCTCGGAGACGTGGATCAGGCCTTCGATGCCGTCTTCCAGCTCCACGAAGGCGCCGTAGTCGGTGATGTTGGTGACCTTGCCCTTCACCTTGGCGCCGATCGGATAGCGCTCGGTGACGACTTCCCACGGATCCTTGTCCAGCTGCTTCATGCCGAGCGAGATGCGCTGCGTCTCGGGGTTGATGCGGATGATCTGGACCTTCACCGTCTGGCCGACGTGGAGGACGTCGGAGGGGTGGTTGACGCGCTTCCACGCGATGTCGGTGACGTGGAGCAGGCCGTCGATGCCGCCCAGGTCAACGAACGCGCCGTAATCGGTGATGTTCTTGACCACGCCCTCGACCACCTGGCCTTCGGCGAGGTTCTGGACGAGTTCGGAGCGCTGCTCGGCGCGGGTCTCTTCCATGATGGCGCGGCGCGACACGACGATGTTGCCGCGGCGGCGGTCCATCTTCAGGATCTGGAAGGGCTGGGCCACGTTCATGAGCGGACCCACGTCGCGGATCGGGCGGACGTCCACCTGGCTGCCCGGAAGGAAGGCCACGGCGCCGCCGAGGTCGACGGTGAAGCCGCCCTTGACGCGGCCGAAGATCACGCCTTCGACGCGCTCGTTCTTGTTGGCCATCTGCTCGAGGCGGGTCCAGGCCTCCTCGCGGCGGGCCTTGTCACGCGACAGCACGGCCTCGCCCATCGCGTTCTCGATGCGCTCGAGATAGACTTCGACGGTGTCGCCGACCTTCAGTTCGGAGGCCTTGCCCGGCTGGGCGAATTCCTTGACGGCGATCTTGCCTTCGGTCTTCAGGCCGACGTCGATGATCGCGAAGTCGTTCTCGATGTTGACGACGCGGCCCTTGACCACGCTGCCTTCGGAGGCAGGGTTGTCGGAATAGCTCTCGGCGAGGAGGGATTCGAAGTCTTCACGGGTGGGGGTGAGCGAGACGGCGGATTTCGCCATGTGGTTCGTGTTCCTGTTCAAATCGAGGCTGGCCCGGCGGAAAACCCGCTAGGACGTCCCGCATGGTCCCGGTTGCTGAAATGGGGACCGAAGCGGGCAAACTCGACCTTGCGTTCCAAGGCCCGCAGACCCCGCCCAGGCAGGCGGTGGAAGGTCTGGCAAGTCCTGAAACAATGTGGGGTGCGGCACGGCACCCCGGCTCATGTCCGCAGCCCCCGGAGGGGCACGCGTCCTGTAACGGGGCGGCATATAGGTGAAAACGGGGTGCGGGGCAAGGGAAAGCGGGTTGCCACCGTGGCGGAAGCAAGGCCGGCGCGTCAGGCCTGCCGCCGCGCCTCCACCGCGCGGATTGCCGCCGCCACGGCGGCTCCGATGTCCAGTTCGGAGGTGTCCAGCGTCACCGCATCAGCGGCCGCGACAAGGGGCGCGGTGGCTCGCGTCGAGTCCCGCTCGTCCCGGGCGCGGATGTCAGCGAGGATCGCATCATATGCGGCCGAACCCAGTTCCTTCTGGCGGCGGCGGGCGCGGACGTCCGGGCTGGCGGTGATGAAGAGTTTCACCTCCGCATCCGGGCAGACCACCGTGCCGATGTCGCGGCCGTCCAGCACGGCACCCGGCTCCTTGCGGGCGAAGGCGCGCTGCAGGTCGAGCAGCGCGGCGCGGACCTCCGGGATGGCGGCGGCGATGGACGCGGCGGCCCCCACCTGCTCGTTCCGCAAGTCCGCGTCGCTGAATTTCTGCGGGTTGAGGCTCGTGGCGGCGGCAATCGCCGCGCCCGCCGTGATCGGCTCGCCGCCCGCGCGGAGCACGGCCAGCCCCACCATGCGGTAGAGCGAGCCCGTGTCGAGGAAATGATAGCCGAAATGGCTGGCGAGCGCCCGGGCGATGGTGCCCTTTCCGGCGGCCGCCGGGCCATCGACCGCGATGATCATGCGGCGAGGCCTTCGATCTTCGCGCCCATGCCGTTCATCAGGCCGGTGAAATCGGGGAAGGAGGTGGCGATGAAGCGGCTGTCGTCCACCTTCGTCGCCTGCGTGGAGGCGAGCCCCATGACGAGGAAGGACATGGCGATGCGGTGGTCCATGTGGGTGACGACGGTGCCACCGCCGGGAGCCCCGCCGCCGTCCACCTCCAGCCAGTCACGGCCGGAGCGGGTCTTGACGCCATTGGCCTGCAGGCCGGCCTCGACGGCGGCCAGCCGGTCGCTTTCCTTGACGCGCAGCTCTTCGAGGCCCTCCATGCGGGTGGTGCCCGCCGCGAAGGAGGCGGCCACCGAGAGCACCGGATATTCGTCGATCATCGAGGGCGCACGCGCCGCCGGAACGGTGATGCCCTTCAGGGCCGAGGACTTGACGTGAAGGTCGCCCACCTCCTCGCCGCCCGCCAGCCTACAGTTCTCGATGGTGATGTCGCCGCCCATCTCGATCAGCGTGTCGATGAGCCCCGTGCGGGTGGGGTTCAGCATGATGTTCTCGATCACGATGTCCGAGCCCGGGGTGATCAGCGCGGCCACCATGGGGAAGGCGGCGGAGGACGGGTCGCCCGGAACGTCGATGTCCTGGCCCTTGAGCTCATGCTGGCCTTCGATGGTGATGTGGCGCCCGTCGGCCTTCTGCTCCACCGTGATCTTCGCGCCGAAGCCCTTCAGCATGCGCTCGGTGTGGTCGCGCGTGGGGGTGGGCTCGATCACGGTCGTCCGGCCCGGCGTGTTGAGGCCGGCCAGCAGCACGGCGGACTTCACCTGGGCGGAGGCGACGGGCAGCGTGTAGGTGACGGGCACCGGGTTCTTCGCGCCATGCAGCGTCAGCGGCAGGCGGTTTCCTTCCGCCGTCTCGAAGCGCGTGCCGAATTGCGAGAGCGGAACGGTGACGCGGCCCATGGGGCGCTTGGACAGGGAGGCATCGCCCACGCAGGTGGCGGTCAGCGGCGTGGTCGCCATCAGACCCATGGCGAGGCGGACGCCGGTACCGGAATTGCCGAAGTCCAGCGGCCGGGACGGCGAGCGGAGCCCCGCGACGCCCACGCCCTGGACGCGCCACACGCCGTCGGCGCCGCGCTGCGCGTCGGCCCCCAGCGCGGTCATCGCCTTGGCCGTGTTGATCACGTCCTCGGCCTCGAGCAGGCCCTTGATGGTGGTCTCGCCGATGGCCACGGCACCGAACATGAGCGCGCGGTGCGACATGGACTTGTCGCCCGGCACGCGGATCGTGCCCTTCAGGGCCTGAGCCTTGCGGGAGAGGAGGGGAAGGGGTTCGGCGGGGGTGTTGCTGCTCATTGTCGCTCCGGTCTGGGGCTCCGATACACGATGATTCGGAACCGTGCCAGCCCTCCCCTTCCCAAGGTTTTGACATTGGCCGTCAGAAGTGCCATGGAGCGGCCAATCAATTCAATTTTCGCGCCGAAAGGATCAACCGTGGTCAAGGCTGAACTCGGAACCAAGCGGACGTGCCCGTCCTGCGCCGCCCGTTTCTACGATCTGCTCAAGAACCCCATCGTGTGCCCCAAGTGCAACGCGAACTTCGTTGCCGCCTCCGTGCTGCCGTCGAAGGGCGAGATGCCGGCCATGCCGCCCGCGCCGAAGCCGCGCGTGGTCGAGGCAGAGGACATGGAGACGGCGGACGTCGAGCTCGTGAGCCTCGAGGACGCGGAAGCGCCCGACGTGGTGGACGATGACGAGACCGCGGGCATCGAGGACGTGGACCTCGGCGAGGACACGGGCGCCGACGAAGCCGAGGACGATACCTTCCTGGTCGAGGAAGAAGAAGAGGGCGGCGACATGTCCGGCCTGCTCGACACCGGCGGCAAGGAACAAGACGAAGAAAGCTGAAAATAGTTCTTGCGTGTTGGCGGCGGCGGAACTAATTACCGCCCCGCAGCGCCGCCCCCATGTGGCGCTTCGATGGTTCCAAGGGGTCATAGCTCAGTTGGGAGAGCGCTTGAATGGCATTCAAGAGGTCGGCGGTTCGATTCCGCCTGGCTCCACCATCCGGAAGATTGTAAATCTCCCATAACCTCGATGACGACAGTGCGCTGACCATGGGTCTTGCGCCGCCGTGAAGCGTTTCGGGATTGCCGGTCAGTCCTGTCCGCGGCGGTCCCTGACGGGTAAGGGCAGGGCTGCCGCATCCTTGGCCGCACGCGCCTCCGCGGCCTCCAGCACCAGCAATTCATAGGCGATCAGATAGGCGCGGAGGATCTCCTCGCGCGTGGCGGCGGGCCACAGGCGCTGCACATGATCCATGTCCACAGGAAGGCGCACGGCCTCCCTGGCAGGGGGGCTGCTCCGGACCTTGTCGTAAAGGTGGCGGGCGATCTCGGTTTCTGTGCTCAAGGGCTTTCTCGGAGGTGATGCGTGAGCATAGCCCCATTCAGAACGCCGGGCAAATTCTACCCGTGATACGTCCCTGAAGCGCCAGCGCCCTCGCGCCCTCAGCGTCAGCGCACTCAGGGGGGCGAGGGCGGGTCCCAGATGAAGTAACGGCAACCTCCCTCGACTGCCACCTTGGCGACTTCCAGAGCAAGTTGAGAAAGCGGAATGTGCGGAAAGACCGGCTGCAGGATTTCAGCCAGCCGATAAAGATCAAGAACCTCGAGGTCCGCGTAGGTCCCGAGCTCGTCCCTGATCGCGGTCATTAAGCTGGCCATGGCTCCCCATCCCTGCTCTGCGCACCGAGAACAACCAAGAAAGTATCTCTAGTTATGTTTAGGGGCAATAGCTAAATTTTGAATAAGCAAATACCCCCAAGTTGCATTCTTGTCACGAATTTACCAGATGAAACCCGGCACCCGCCGCGCGAGAGTTGCCGCTCCCGTGTCCATGGCTGGTTGGTTCCTGAACCCCTGCGCAGTTGATAGCGTGGCGGAACCACCGGTTCCAGGGAGGACACCATGAGCGAAGGAAAAGCGAGGCTCGAACATGCGGTGGCCATGATCGGCAGAGGGCGCATGTCGCGGCGCGAATTCGTGCAGCTCGCCATCGCCTCCGGCATGAGCGCGGCGGTTGCCACGAACCTCTACACGCAAACCGCGCGCGCCCAGCCGAAGTCCGGCGGATCGGCCCGCTTCGGCCTGGCGCATGGCTCGGCCACCGACACGCTGGACCCCGCGAGCTGGCCCGACACCTTCACCCAGACCGCCTTCTGGGGCGCCATGTCGAACAGCCTCACCGAGGTCGACGCCAAGGGCGACATTCAGCCCGACCTGGCGGAGAGCTTCGAGGCCGCCGACGGCGCCAGGCGCTGGATATTCAGGATCCGCAAGGGTGCCACATTCCATGACGGCAAGACCGTGACGCCGGAGGACGTCATCGCCTCGATCCAGCACCACCGCGGAGCCGACAGCAAGTCAGCCGCGAAGTCGCTGCTCGAATCGATCACCGACATCAAGGCGGACGGGCCGGAGACGGTGGTCTTCACGCTCAACGCCGGCAACGCCGACTTCCCTTACGTGGTGAGCGACTATCACCTGCCCATCATGCCCGCGAAGGACGGCAAGGCGGACTGGCAGTCGGGTGTGCGCACAGGGCCCTTCGTGTTCGAGGCCTTCCAGCCGGGCATCTCGGCGAAGCTCAGGAAGAACCCCAACTACTACAAGTCCGGCAAGCCCTATCTGGACGCGGTGGAGTTCCTCGCCATCACCGACGTGGTGGCGCGCACCAACGCGCTGATGGCGGGCGAGGTCGACTACATCGGCCGCGCCGACCTCAAGACGCTGGACATGCTGAAGTCCAACCCGGACCTCGAGATCGTGGAGCTCCAGGGCTACGGCCACTACACGCTGCCCATGAACGTCACCATCGCCCCCTTCGACAACAAGGACGTGCGGCTGGCGCTCAAATGGGCGATCAACCGCAAGGAGATCGCGGAGAAGATATTCCTGGGCCACGCCACGGTGGCGAATGACAACCCGCTCGCCCCCTCGATCAAATTTGCGATCAACCCGGAGCCCGTCTTCGAATTCAATGCGGAGAAGGCGAAGGAGCACCTGAAGAAGGCCGGGCTCGAGACGCTGAAGGTGGATCTCTCCGTCTCGGACGCGGCCTTCGCGGGCGCGGTGGACGCGGCCTCCCTCATCCGGGAATCGGCGGCCAAATGCGGCATCGACGTCAACATCATCCGCGAGCCGTCCGACAGCTACTGGGAAAACGTCTGGCTCAAGAAGCCCTGGTGCGCCTCCTACTGGTCCGGCCGCGCCACGGCGGACTGGATGTTCACCACCACCTATGCCGCGGGTGCTGCCTGGAACGACACCTACTGGAACAACCCGCGCTTCAACGAACTCCTCGTCGCAGCCCGGGCCGAGACGGACCCCGCCAAGCGCGCCGCGATGTATGCCGAGATGCAGCAGATCAACCACGACGACAATGGCAACATCGTGCTGGTGTTCAACAACTTCGTGAGCGCGCATGCGAAGACGCTCGCCCATGACGTGGTGGCACCGAACTGGGAGAACGACGGCCTCAAGGTCTCCGAGCGCTGGTGGAAGGCGTGAGGCACAAGCAGGCACTGGCTTGACCGGCGCATCCCTTCGCGCCGGCGGTCAGCCGAGAACGCACATCTCCGCAGGGCGTCATTCCGGCGAAGGCCGGAATCCAGCTTCATGCGTCAGCGCGTGAGGAAACAAAGCGGGATCCCGGCCTTCGCCGGGATGACGGCATCAAGGTTTGCAGGGCTCACGCCTGCGCCGCCCTCAGCCTCAGCCTGTTCGCCAGGACCACCAGCAGGATGCCCGGCACGAACACCACCGTGGCGATGGCCGGATAGAGCGGCGAGGACCCCACCGCGATGCCGGAGAAGATGAAGGTGGGGGCGGTCAGCCGAGAACGCACATCTCCGCAGGGCGTCATTCCGGCGAAGGCCGGAATCCAGCTTCATGCGTCAGCGCGTGAGGAAACAAAGCGGGATCCCGGCCTTCGCCGGGATGACGGCATCAAGGTTTGCAGGGCTCACGCCTGCGCCGCCCTCAGCCTCAGCCTGTTCGCCAGGACCACCAGCAGGATGCCCGGCACGAACACCACCGTGGCGATGGCCGGATAGAGCGGCGATGACCCCACCGCGATGCCGGAGAAGATGAAGGTCGGGATCGTGCGCGTCGAGCCCGCGAGGCTGTAGGTGATGTAGAAATTCCCCCAGCTCAGCAGGAAGGCGAAGATCGCGGCGGAGAAGATTCCGGGCCACAGCAGCGGGATGGTGACGTGCCGGTAGACCTCCCAGGTGGAGGCCCCGCAGTCGCGCGCGGCATCTTCCAGCGTGGGATCAAAGTTATAGACCTGCACCGCCACGATCACCATGGCGAAGGGCGCGATGTAGACGATGTGTCCGATGATGGCGGTGACGATGCCCGTGTTGAAGCCCAGCCAGCGCCCCAGTACGGAGAACCACAGCAGCAGCACGATGCCCAGCAGAAGCTGCGGGAAGGCCAGCGGCGCGCCCGCCAGGCCCTGGAAGGCCAGCTTGCCCTTGAAGCGGTAGCGCACGGCGACGATGGCCGCCATGGTGCCGATTGCCGTGGCCAGCACCATGGCGATGACGGCGATCAGCGTCGAGTTCCACAGCGCGGTCAGCGCCGGGCCGCTCCGGAACAATTCGCCATACCATTTGAGGGACACGCCCTCGAAGGGCAGCGTCAGGAAGCGGCCCTGCTGGAAGGAGAAGGCGATCAGGGTGAAGATCGGCACGTAGAAAAAGATCAGCACCGCCGCCATGGTGGCATAGAGGATGACGTCCACGAGGATGCTTTCGGCGCGGTGGTTCATGCCCCCGCCCTCCGCATGCCCGCGACGCGGGTGAACAGCAGCACCACGAAGACTGCGACCGCCATCAGCACGAGGGTGAGCGCGGCGCCCAGGGGCCAGTTCACGCGCGTCTCGAAGGTCTGGCGGATCAGCTCCGCCGACATGGGCGACTTGCCGCCGCCCAGCACCTTGGGCTCGAGGAAGACGCCGACCCCTAAGAGGAAGATCAGCACGCTGCCCGCCCAGATGCCGGGCTTCGAGAGCGGCAGCGTCACCTCCCAGAAGGCGCGGAACTTGGAGGCGCCCGCGTCATAGGCGGCGAGGATCAGCGAGCGGTCGATGTTGTCGATCGAGAGGTAGATGGTGAAGATGGCGAAGGGCAGCAGGTTGTAGACCATGCCCAAGAGCGTGGCCCAGTCGGTGAACAGGAAGGACACCGTTTCGGGCGGAAGGCCCAGCCCGGTGAGCAGGTAGTTGGCCGCGCCCTGCTTGTCGAGGAACAGCACCCAGCCGAAGGTCTTCAGCGTCGCATCCGTGATGAAGGCGAAGGTGATGAGCACCTTGATCTCGTTGTCGAGCTTGCGGAAGCGCGTCGCCAGTCCATAGGCGATGGGAAAGGCGAGGAGCAGGCAGACCGCCACGCAGGCGACCGCCATGAACAGCGTGTGGCCGAGGATGGTCCAGTAATGCGGCTTGGTGAAGACATCCGTCCAGGTGAAGAGGTCCCAGGTCCAGCGCAGCTGGAAATCGCGCGTGCGCTGGAAGGTGAGGATGAAGGTCATCACCAGCGGCGCGAGGAAGCAGGTGGTCTGCAGGAGAACGCTGGGCAGCGCCTTCACCCAGAGTTCGGGCTCGCGCCAGCTGCGGGAGATTTCCGTTTCCATCTCACGCCTCGCCCGGCTTCAGGACCCAGATGTCCTTCTTCTGCCAGCCCAGCCGCACGCTCTCGCCCAATGCCATGGGCAGCGCCGAGGTGCCCTGGATCTCGACGGCGAGGTCGAAGCCCTTGGGGCTGCGCGCGCGGTACTGCACCGTGCCGCCCTTGGTGAAGACTTCGGTGATCGTGGCGGGCAGGCTGCAGTCCACCGCTTCCCCATCGGCCACGCGGCGGATGAGTTCGGGCCGCACCATCATCAGCGCGGGCCCCGGCGCCACCTCCGCCGCCGCCATGGAGGCGGGCAGGCGGCCATCGATGTCCGTCACCTCCTCGCTGCGGTAGGAAAGCCCTCCGCCATCGCGCGCCGTGACGGTGACGGGAATGAGGTTGGTGTCGCCGATGAAGCCGGCGACAAAGGGATCCGCCGGGCGGTAATAGATGTCGGCGGGCTCACCCAGCTGCAGGATGCGCCCCGACCGCATCACGCAGATGCGGTCCGCCAGCATCATCGCCTCCTCGAGGTCATGCGTGACATGGACGAAGGTGACGCCCACCGAGCGGTGCAGGCGCTTCAGCTCCGCCTGCAGCACCTTCTTGAGCTTGACGTCGAGGGCAGAGAGCGGCTCGTCGAGCAGCAGCAGTTTGGGCGAAGAGATCATCGAGCGCGCCAGCGCCACGCGCTGCTGCTCGCCGCCCGAAAGTGCGCGCGGATAGCGCGTGAGGTATTCGGGCTTCAGCTCCATGAGGCGGATCATCTCGTCCACCTTGCGCGCGATCACCGCCGGCTCGACCTTGCGCAGCTTCAGCGGAAAGCCGATGTTCTGCGCCACCGTCATGTGCGGGAAGAGGGCCAGCTTCTGGAACACCATGGAGGTGGGGCGGTGCGCGGCCGGAACGCCCGCCATGTCCTGCCCCTCGATGCGGATCGTGCCCGAGGTCGTGTCCTCGAAGCCGGCGATCTGCTTCAGCAGCGTGGTCTTGCCGCAGCCAGAGGGGCCCACGAGGGCGATGAACTCGCCCTTGCGCACGTCGAGGGAGACGCCCTTCAGCGCCGGATAGCTGCCGTAGGACTTGTGAACGTCGGAAATGGCGAGGATGGGGGCGTCGGTCATACGCAGGACATGCATGTTTCAGGGGGGCGGGCCCGGCGCAATGCTGCGCGCGCCGGGCCCTGTTTGGTGTCACTGAGCCGCAGCGAGCTCTTCCTGCCAGATGGCCAGCATCTCGTCGATGTTGGGGGCGATGCGGTGCATCTGGGAATTGTCCCAGGCCTGCCACATGTAGTCCATCTGCAGGATGTCCTTTTCCTCCGGCGTGAAGACGGCTTCCGCCTCCTTGTTGGTGACCACGTTGCAGGTGGTGTCGAGCAGCGCGAGGATCTGGCTCGACTCCTTCGAGACCACGTGCTTCAGCAGCTTCTGCGCCAGTTCCGGCTGGTCCGTCTCCTTCAGGACGGCGGTCGCCTCCACCCAGATGATGCCCTGCTTCAGCCCGTTCTTCGGCTCCGGCACCAGTGCGAGGATGTTCTTGTGGCCCTGCTTCCTCACCGCCGAGGTGAGGTAGGAGCCAGCGCCGATGCAGCCCAGCAGCGAGCCGTCGAGCAGGCCCTTCTGCGCCTGCGTCAGGTCGCCCACCAGCGTGCGCGTGTTCTTGAACATGGCGCGCAGCACCTTGCGCACCTCCTCGAGGGCGGCGGCGTCGAGCTCCTCGTAAGGGTTGATGCCGGCATGCAGCGCCATCGGCAGGATCGGCCAGTCGCCCCAGTCCATGACGCAGATCTTGCCCTTGTTGGCGGGGTCGAAGACCGGGTCATAGGTGCGCCACGCCTCGGGCTTGGTGATGTCGGTGTTGACGCAGGGGCCAACCCAGCCCCAGCGCGTGGCGACGCCGATGGTCTTGCCCTCGTTCATCAGCGGCTCGAAGGGCGGTTTGAACTGGTCGTAGAAGGTGGCGTAGACGTCGGCGTAATTGGCGGGGTCGAGCTCCATCGCCAGCCCCGCGGGGCCGAGCCTGGTGATCCACGGCATGTCGCTCGACACGAGGTCCACCTCGCGCGAGGCGCCCGCCTGCAGCTTGGCGAAGCCGCCGGGGCTGTCGACGATCAGGTCGAAGCTGATCTCTGTGTCGTTGGCCTTGTTGAAGGGGTCGATGATGCGCGGGTCGTTGTAGCCTTCCCAGCACATGTAGGTCATCTGGGTCGCCGCCTGCGCCTGGCGCGTGTTGAGGCCGAGCATCGCGACGCCCGCCGCACCCGCCATGCCCTTCAGCATGCGGCGGCGGTTGAGGCCCGCCTCGTCGAGGCCCATGGCCCTGATCTGCTTCTGATAATATTGCGGCAGGTCGCTGTACCAGTTCTTCGACATGGCATTCCTCCAGTTAGCGGGACGAGCGGTGAAGTTGCGGCAATCGCGGCGGTCCTTCCATATCCCCGGGGGAATAGCCTTCGCCCCCCAGGGGCCGGGACTGGAAACCCATGAAGGCGGCGAAAAGCTCCGCCTGGGTCGAAACGCCGAGCTTCCGGTAGATGTTCTTGCGGTGGATCTTCACCGTGCCGGGGCTGATGCCGAGCTGCATCGCGATCGACTCCGTCGAATGGCCGCGCAGCACCATGGTCACGATCTCGCGCTCGCGCGAGGTGAGCATCTGGAAATCCTTGTGGGCGGCGCCCGGCGCGTCCGGCGCGGCGGCCTCGCGGCCGCGGTGCAGGCTCGCCCAGTGGCCCGAGCACAGCGCGCCGATCGCGGGCTCCAGCGCGCGCATGATGTCGAGGTCGGCGCGTGTCATCAGGGGCGAACTGTCCCAGCGCCCGAAGGAGATGACGCCGGTGAGGCCCGGCCCCAGCGCGAAGAACACGCCGATCTCCTCGCCGATGCCGGTGCGGCCGTAATGCACGCGGAAATACTCGCTGCGCCGGAAATGGTCGGGTGCCACGTCATGCAGGCGGAAGCAGCCGGCGCGGCAGCCCTCCTCGATCAGCCGGAAGAACGGGTCGAGCAGGAAGGGCCCCGCCGCATAGTCGCTGGCGATGATGCGGTGGCGCGCCGGGTCCAGCGTGTCGCCCAGGGTGAGGGGGCGCGCGCTGCCCGCATAGGCGAAGACCATGATGAAGTCGAAATCGACCAGCCGCTTCACGCTGGCCAGCATGGCGGGGATGAAGCGTGATGTCCTGACCGCCGCGGAGATTTCCGCAACTCCCCTGCTCCACTGTTCGAGGAACAGGAGCTTCTTCGGGATGGCTATGGTCATGGCCATGCTTATCGCTTTGGGGATATGGCCACAAGCCTGCCGCGGCTCATAAGCTTGAAGCCGGAAATGCAATCGAGAGGGAGTCCATGACCCAGATGATGAAAGCCGCCGTCCTCCACGCCCTGAGGGAGCCGCTGAAGATCGAGCAGCTTCCCGTGCCGGAGCCGGGCCATGGCGACCTGCTGATCAAGGTCACGGCCTGCGGCGTCTGCCACAGCGACCTCCACGCGGTCGATGGCGACTGGACGCCGCCGCCGGTGCTGCCGCTGATCCCCGGCCATGAGGTGGCGGGCAAGGTGGCCAAAGTGGGCCCCGGCGTCACCGGATTCGCGGTGGGCGACGAGGTGGGCGTGCCGTGGATGTATTCCTCATGCGGGCAGTGCGAATTCTGCCTCGCCGGCATGGAGACGATCTGCAAGTCGGGCGAGGCCACGGGCTACACCAAGCCCGGCGGCTATGCCGAATACATGGTGGCGCCCGCCGCCTTCGTGGGCCGGTTGCCGGAAGGAACCGACCCCTATGCCATGGCGCCCATCCTCTGCGCCGGGGTGACCACCTACCGCGGCCTGAAGCGCACCATGGCCAGGCCCGGCCAGTGGGTGGCGATCGTCGGCATCGGCGGCCTCGGGCACATCGCCATCCAGTATGCCCGCGCCATGGGGCTTCGCGTGGTGGCGGTGGATGTCTCGGCGGAGAAGCTGGCGCTGGCGAAGTCGCTCGGTGCCGAACTCACCGTCAACGGGGCGGAGACCGATCCCGTGGCGGCGATCCAGGAGAAGATCGGCGGCACCCATGCGGCGGTCGTCACCGCGGTCGCGTCCAGAGCCTTCGAGCAGGCGATCCTGATGCTGAGGCCCGGCGGCACGGTGGCCTACATCGGGCTTCCCGGCGGCAAGTCGGACGAGATCCGCGCCTCGATCTCCGCCATCACCAACTGGGAACTCTCGGTGAGGGGGTCGAACGTCGGCACGCGGCAGGACCTGAACGAGGCGGTGGCCTTCGCGGCGAACGGCCTGGTCAAGGCGACGATCCGCACCGCAGCCCTCGAAGACATCAACGCCATCCTCGACGAGATGCGCCAGGGCCGCATCGTAGGCCGCGTGGTGCTGAAACTCGCCTGACCCGGCGCGCGCGCCCCCCGAGGCGCGCGCGCTTCCCCACCCGGCCTCAATGGTTTCAAGGCTGCCCAGCGGCCGGGAACCACACGCTCTTCCCCTGTGTTCTCTCTGGATGATCGCCAGGACCCAAGGCTCCTCGCGGCATTCCAGCAACCAGGAGAACGACGATGAAGACAAGTCTGTTACTGGCATTCATTGCAACCACTGCCCTGAGCGCGGGCGCACTTGCCCAGTCGACCACCACGCCGGAGACCGGCACCACCACGGGCAGCGGCGCGTCCTCCACAACCGGCACCACGGGCACCACGGGCACCACCGGAACCACCGGAAGCAGCGGAACCGACACCACCACCTCCGGCAGCAGCGCAGGCACGGCGCCCGGCAGCCAGACGCCGAACCCCAACATCTATGGCGGCACGTCGGGCGGGCAGGGCACGCAGCCCTACGGCTATGGCGGGCCGTCCGGCGGCCAGTGGGGACAGGGCATGCAGACCTTCGGCGGCGCCATGTCCTGCTTCAGCCCGGCTCCCAATGGCGGGCCCGGCTCCTTCGCCTGCTACCCCGCCGGCCAGGGCGGCATGGGCATGGGGATGGGCCAGGGCATGATGGGACAGGGCATGATGGGCATGGGCCAGGGCATGATGGGCATGCACCCGGGCATGGGCATGGGCATGGGCTGGCGCGGCTGGAACCCCCACATGGGATGGGGCGGCTGGGGCGACCAATACGGCCCCCGCGGCTATGACCAGCCCAACTGGTATTACCAGGACCGCCAGCAATATGGCCGGGACCGGAGTTCCGGCGATGACCGCTACAATTACGGCGGCTCCTCCGGCAAGGGCGACTATGACCGCAACCGCGGCGATGACTCCCAGGGCCAGTATGGAAGCGGCGGATCGGGCTATGACAGGCGCTCCGGCTCGGGCGATGACTCGAACCGCTCCTATGACGGCTACCAGTAGCACCTGACGCGGAGGCGGCCGGGCCCTGGCGCCCGGTCGTTCCCGCTGGCGGAGCGGCCGCGCGGATGGCATTCTCCTCACTCATGCAACCGAATGGGGGGAAGAACATGGCGGCAATCTACAGCGATCTCGAAGGCAAGGTGGTGCTGGTCACCGGCGGCGGCTCCGGCATCGGCGAGGCCATCGTGCGGCGATTCGCGGGCCAGAAGTGCAAGGTGGGCTTCATCGACATCGCGGAGGACGCCTCGCGCAAGCTCGGCGCCGAACTCGCGGGCGCGGGCCACCAGGTGCATTTCGAACTGGCGGACCTCCGCGACATCGCGGCGCTGCGGACGGCAATCGCCCGCATCCGCGAGGCCTTCGGACCCATCCAGGTGCTGGTCAACAACGCCGCCCATGACGAGCGCCACGCCACGCCCGACGTGACGCCGGAATATTGGGACGACCGCATCGCCGTCAACCTCAAGCACCAGTTCTTCGCCGCGCAGGCGGTGCTGCCGGACATGCAGGCGGCGAACCAGGGCGCCATCATCAATTTCGGCTCGATCTCCTGGATGATCGGCCAGGGCGGCATGGCGGCCTACACGGCCTGCAAGTCCGCCGTGCTGGGCCTCACGCGCTCTCTGGCGCGCGACTACGGGCCTTACAACATCCGGGTCAACGCCATCGCGCCCGGCTGGATCATGACCCAGCGCCAGATCGACAAGTGGCTGACGCCCGAGGCGCTGAAGGAGCTGGAGCAGCGCCAGTGCCTCAAGCGCAAGATCATGCCGGACGAAGTGGCGCGCTTCACCGTCTTCCTCGCCTCGGAGGAGGCCTCCGCCTGCACCAACCAGCAATATGTGGTGGACGGCGGCTGGATCTGAGCGCGCAACGCGCCTCAGCCGTCGGCGAACAGCTCGTAGCAGTCGGCCTCCGCCTTGCCGGGGCTGCCCGCGCCCCTGGCGAGGCGCTGCGCCAGCCCCGCCAGCTTGAGCTGCGCCGTGGCGGCCTGGCCGTCCACCGTCCAGTGGGGCTGGGCGAGCGTGGCGGCGGTCCCGGCGAAGGCCGAGAGCGCCTGGAGCGTCTGGTTCAGGATGTCGAGCAATTGCAGGTTCTGGATGCTGCGCGCGTCGAGCACGCCCGCATGGCGCTCGATCATGTCGTCGACCGAGGCCTCCATGTCGGCCGCCATCAGCTGCAGCGCGCCCAGCTCATGCGCCAGCTGGCCGAGGAGGACCGGCATCGCCAGCTGATGGTCCTGCTGCGCGGAGGGGCCGGCGTGCTGTCTGCCGTGATCCTGCATCTCAGAAGAGCTCCAGTTCGCCGCCGGTGGCGGGCAGTGTGTTTGGCAGGACGCGCTGCGGCTCGTCCGCGGCGCGCACCAGCTTCTGGCGCACGCGCCCGGTGGACGGCCAGAACTGGATGCGCCGCCCCGTCTCGCCGCCGAGGCTGCCGCCCATGATGGGAATGCCTTCGCGGCGCAGGAACTCCTGCGCGAATTTCGCATTAGACGCGCCATAGTCGCCCAGGCCGTTCATGGTGCGCGCGCCGCCAAAGAGCTTCGCCTCCAGCCGCTGCCGCACCGCCCCCTTCTTCAGCAGGCCGTTGATGAGCAGTTCCATCAGGTGCACCCCGTGGCGCGCCACCAGGGGCGAGGACGTGTCCTCCCCCGGCAGCAGGAAGTGGTTCATGCCGCCGACCCCCGCGACGGGATCGTTGATGCAGGCCGCGACGCAGGAGCCGAGCAGCGTTGTGATCGCGACATTCGCGTCGCCGCTCACATGGTACTCGCCCTGCACGATGTTGATGCGCCGGATGTCCATGCAGACCCGCTCAGACCAGCTTGCCGGTCACCGCCTCGATCGCCGCCTTGAGGGTCGCGGGCGTGAAGGGCTTGGCGAGGAAATTGTTGAGGCCGAACTTCTTGCCCTCCTCGATCATGGCGCGGTCGCCCTTGCCGGTGACGAGGATGAAGCAGCACTGCCGGGTGGGAGCATATTCCCGGAGCGCCTTGAGGAGCTGCAGCCCGTTGAGCTTCGGCATGTTCATGTCCGAGAACACGATGTGGCAGGGCGCCGCCATCATCGACTGCAGGGCCTGCTCGCCGTCGCCCGCGAGGGTGATGTTCTTGATGCCGATCTCGTTGAGCCCGTCGACGAGGAGCATCCGGCTGACGGACGTGTCGTCCACGACCATCACCTTGAGGTGCTGCATGTAAGGCATGAATGCTCTCCGCTAGACTTTGGCCGATGTTGCCTCGACGATCGCATGGCCAATGCGCGCGAGAGGGTACTGGAACTCGACGGCGCCGAGTTCGACGGCAGCCTTGGGCATGCCGTAGACGATGGAGGTGGCCTCGTCCTGGGCGATGGTACGGCCCCCGGCGTGGCGGATGTCGAAAAGCCCCTGCGCCCCGTCGCGGCCCATGCCGGTGAGCAGCACGCCCACCGCGCGCGGCCCCAGCGAACGCGCCATGGAGGCGAACAGCCGGTCGATCGACGGGCAATGCCCGTTGACGAGGCCGCCGGGCTTGAGCGCGCAGGCGAAGGTCGTCCGCCCCGCCACCTCGAGATGCAGCTCGCCGCCCGGCGCGATGTAGATGGTGCCCGGCTTCAGCGGGGCGCCCACCGTCGCCTCGACCACGCTCGGCGCGCACATCTTGTCGAGCCTGAGCGCGAGGTTGCGGGTGAAGACCGGTGGCATGTGCTGGGTGACGAGGGTGGGCGGGCAGTTCGCGGGGAAGGCCGTGAGGATGGAGATCAGCGCCTCGACGCCGCCGGTGGAGGAGCCGATCGCCACCACCCGCCCGTCGGGCTGGTAGCTGGCGCTCACGCGCGGCGTCTGCGCGACGGCCTCCGCCACGGGGGCGCGCCGCCTCACCCGGGAGGCGACCTTCACCTTGGCGGGGAGATCGTCGAAGCTCCGCGGGTTTTCCACCGTGGGCTTCACCACGCAGTCGACCGCGCCCAGCGCCAGCGCCTCGATCGTGGTGTCGGTGCCCTTGGCCGTCATGGAGGAGACCATCACCACGGGCATCGGCCGCAGCCGCATCACGCGCTCGAGGAAGGAGAGCCCGTCCATCTCGGGCATTTCCACGTCGAGCGTCATCACGTCCGGGTTCAGCAGCTTGACGAGCTCGCGCGCCTGCTGGGCCGACTTGGCGGAGCCCACCACCTCGATCTCGGGATCGTCCTCCAGCACGCGCGCCACCAGCTGCCGCATGGTCGGCGAATCGTCGACCACAAGAACCTTGATCTTTGCCATCATGCTCCCCCCATCTTCTTGTAGGCTGTGGTGCCGTCGACCTTGAACAGCGCCTCGGACGGGCCGACGAGCCGCTCGGAGTGCCCGAGATAGAGATGGCCCCCCGGCCGGATGAGGCCCGTCATGCGGTTCAGCAGCCGCACCTGCGTCTTCTCGTCGAAATAGATCACCACGTTCCGGCAGAAGACGGCGTCGAAGGGCCCGCTCATCGGCCAGGCGCCGATCAGGTTGAGAGGCCGGAAGGTGATGAGGCCGCGCGCCGCCTCGTCGAGGCGCAGCGCGCCGCCGCCTGTCGATTCCGTCCAGGCGCGGCGCAGGTCGAGGGGCACGCTGGCCATTTCCTCGGCGGTGTAGATGCCGCGCCGCGCCGTCTCCAGCACATGGGTGTTGATGTCGGTCGCCAGGACGCGCACGTCGAAGGCGCGCGCGTCCGGCATGAGGGACAGGATGGTGAGCGCGATCGAATAGGGCTCCTGCCCGCTGGAGCAGCCGGCCGACCAGATGCGCACCCGGCGCCCGGAGCGGATCTCCTTCGCCAGCGGCGTCAGCACCCTGTTCTTCAGGTGGTCGAAATGATGCGGCTCGCGGAAGAACCGCGTCACGTTGGTGGTGAGCGCGGCGATCATCTGCGCGCGCTCGTCCGCGCCGTGCTCGGAGCCGACCAGCGCGCAGTAGTCGCGGAAGCTTTCGAGGCCCAGCTTGCGCAGCCGCTTGGTGAGGCGCGAATAGACGAGGTTCGCCTTGGTGGCCGGCAGGTGAATGCCGGCATCCTGATAGAGCGTGTTGGCGATGAACTGGAAATCCTCCCGGTCGAAGCCGAACTCGCCGGCGGGAAGGGGCTGCGGCGTCGGGGCGGCCGCGCGCGGCGCAGCGGGAGACTTCATGCCGCCTCGAGGTCCATCGCGGGCAGGACATGGTCCAGCGTGATGACGGAGATCATGCGCCCGTCCATGGCGATCACGCCGCGCACGAACATGCGCGCCAGGTTGGAGGCCACGTCCGGCGTGGGCTGGATGCTCGAATCCTCGACCGACAGGATGTCCGAGACGGAGTCGACCAGCAGCCCTGCGGCGCGCTCGCCCACCTGCGCCACGATGATCACGTGGCGCGCCGTGGGCTCGGTTCCGGGAAGCCCCAGCCTGACGCCAAGATCGACGATGGGCAGCACCACGCCGCGCAGGTTGATGACGCCGCGGATGTAGGAGGGCGCGCGCGGCAGCGCGGTGGCCGGCGCCCAGCCGCGGATTTCGCGCACCGACATGATGTTGATGCAGAACTCCAGCCCGCCGGCGCGGAAGGCCACGAATTCGGCTTCACGGGCAAGGTCGTGGGGGGATTTCTCGATCATGTGCTTCAGCTCGCTTTTGCAAGGGGAATGTCGGCGGGGCTGCGGTCCTGGTGGCGCAGCCCCACCAGCGCGTCGACGTCGAGGATCATGGCCACGCGCCCGTCGCCCAGTATGGTGGCGGCGGCGATGCCGTCGACGCGCCGGTAATTGGTCTCGAGGCTCTTGATGACGACCTGGCGCTGGTCCTGGATGTTGTCGACGAGCAGCGCGCTGCGGCTGCCGTTCGCCGTCTCGATCAGGATGGCAACGCCCTGCCGCACCTCGCGGCTCGGCGGCCGCATGCCCAGTTCGGCGCCCACGTCGATCAGCGGCACCAGCTCGTCTCGCACCCGGAGCACGAAGGAATGATCGCCCACATGGTGGATGCGCGAGGATTCGTGCTTCACCGTCTCGACGATGGCGGTGAGCGGGATCACATAGGTCTGCTCGTCCACCGTCACCACGATGCCGTCGAGCACGGCAAGGGTCAGCGGCAGGCTCAGCGTGAAGGTGGACCCCTGCCCCGGCGAGGAGGAGATGGAGATCCGCCCGCCCAGCGCCTGGATCGACCGCTTGACGACGTCCATGCCCACGCCGCGCCCGGAGATGTTGGAGATGGCCTGCGCGGTGGAGAAGCCGGGCAGGAAGATCAGGTTGTCGATCTCCCCGTCGCTCAGCGGCGCGTCGGAGGGCACAAGCCCGTTGGCGATGGCCTTCTGCAGCACGCGCGGCCGGTTGATGCCCGCGCCATCGTCGCTCACCTCGATGATGACGCGGCCCGAGCGGTGCGCGGCGGCGAGCCTGACGGTGCCCTCGGGCGGCTTTCCGGCGGCGATGCGCTGGTCGGGGCTTTCGAGCCCGTGGTCCACCGCGTTGCGGATCATGTGGGTCAGCGGATCGGCGAGAAGCTCGACGACGGTCTTGTCGACCTCCGTCGACTCGCCCTCGGTGCGCAGGCGCACGTCCTTGGCCGTGGCGTCCGCCACCTCGCGCACGATGCGCGACATGCGCTGGAACAGCGGCCGCACCGGCTGGGCGCGGATCGCCATCACGCTTTCCTGGATCTCGCGGGTGAGCCGCTCCAGCTCCTCCAGGCTCGAATTCACCTCCCTGTCGCGCACATGGCTCGAGTGGAGCACGCGCTGCGTCAGCATGGCCTGGTTGATGACCAGTTCGCCGACGAGGTTGATGAGCCTGTCCACCCGGTCGAGGTCGACGCGGATCGTCGGCTGCACCGCCGTCCTGGCGGCGGCCTTTGGCGAGGCCGGCTCGCCCGCGTCGGGCGCCCCCCGGGGGCGGTCCGCGGCGGCGGCCTGGGACATGGCGATGCCCGGCGCCTCCTCGCGCACCTTCTTCATGATGGCGGCGATGTCGAGTTCGCCCGCGGCCGCGGGCTCCGCCAGGGGCGGCGGCGGCACCTCGGCCTCGATCGAGAGGTCGCAGTCGCCCTCCACGAAGTCGAACACCTCCTTCACGGCGGCATGCTCGCTCCTGGTCTCGAGGCGCAGCTCCCAGGCCAGATAGCTGTCCTCGGGCTCGATCGTGTCGAGGAAGGGCAGGTTCTTGAGGTCGCACTGGCAGGTGACGGTGCCCAGCCGGTGCAGCTCGCGGAACAGCGCCAGCGGGTCGTTGGCCTTGGCGAAGAGTTCGCGGAGCGGCCTGAACCTGATCCTGAAGACGTTGTGCGTCGGCGCTGGCGGCTCCTCCGCCGCCATGTCGAAACCCGTTGCCACGGGGCTGAAGTCGAGGCCGGCGAAGTCGTCCTCGCCCTCCCCCTGCGCCGTGCCGCCGATCAGCGCGTTGAACTCCTCCTCGATGGCGTCATAGGGGGCGGTGTCGCCCACCGCCCCGTCGCGGCTCGCCGTGACCAGGTCGGAGAGCGCGTCGGCGGCCCGCAGGAACAGCTTCATGGCATCGGCATCGGGCGCCAGCTCGCCGGAGCGCACCCGGTCGAGCGCCGTCTCGAAGACATGCGCGAAGCTCACCAGCGCGTCGAGCTTGAAGGCGCCCGCGCCGCCCTTGATGGAGTGAACCGCCCGGAACACCGCGTTGACGGTTTCCGAATCGGTGTCGCCCTCCTGCATGCTGAGCAGGCCCTTCTCGAGGGCTGCGAGCTGCTCCTCGCATTCCTGGAAGAAGGTGAGCCTGATTTCGGCCATCGCGTCCATGGGTCAGCTCCGGCTCAGGCGGCGACGCGGCGGATCGCGGCGACGAGCTTCGCCGGGTCGAAGGGCTTCACGATCCAGCCCGTGGCGCCGGCGCGCCTGGCGCGCATCTTCTTTTCGTCGTCGCTCTCGGTGGTGAGCACCAGGATCGGCACCGCGCGGTATTTCTGGTCCTGGCGCACCGCCTCGATGAAGCCGAAGCCGTCGAGGCGCGGCATGTTGATGTCGGTGATGACGACCTGCGGCGTCTCCTGGCGGAGGACGTCGAGGCCGTGCAGCCCGTCCTCGGCCTGGACGACGCGGAAGCCCGCGTCCACGAGGGCCATGCGCAGCATGTCGCGCATGGTGCGGGAATCATCGACGGTCAGGATGGTCACTGTCATGGGATAAGTCCTTCGCCCTGGAGAAAGTCCGGCGGAAAGCCGAGGAGGGTTGCTGCTTCGAGCAGGGTGGGAGAGGCGGAGGCCACGTGGAAGTCATGGCCGTCGGAGCGCCACGTCATCCAGGCGGAGAGGAGCGCCTGGAGCGCGATGGTCGAGACGCGCGCGACCTCGCCCGCCTCGAGCACGACGGCGGTGTTGCGGGCCTTCTTCAGGTCGCGCAACAGTTCGTCCATGGCCGTCGGGTCGAGCGACGGCTTGAGACGCAGGACGGTGATGCCGGACGGATCGCTCATGCGCCGCGCGCCTTCCGGCCGCGCTGCGCGGGACTGACGCTGCCAGGGCTCATGCCTCGGGCTCCCTCGGTTTGCTGGTCGGGAGACCCTAGGAAAGCAAGTTTGTGCCAGGCTGGAGCGCGGGTTCTTTCCGGCCAGGTGATTTCACTTGCCCGCGTGATGCTCTAGGCTCGCGGGACTGAGACACAGGAGACCGCATGAGCACGTCCATCACCCTCACCGCCCGCACCGGCAAGGCGCTGGCCCTCGCGAAGGGCCGCGAGATCCGCATCGTCAACACCCATGGCCGCCAGGTGGTGGACTGCTGGGCCTTCGCCGCGGGCGACATGGCCGAGTTCATGTCGATGGAGCATTCGCGCGTCCACATGGGGCGCGTGAACCCGGTTGCGGGAACCGTGCTCCTCACCAACCGGCGCAACCCGGTGCTGACCCTGTCCGGGGACACCTCCGGCGGCGTCCATGACACGCTGCTCGCCGCCTGCGACATCCACCGCTACCGCATGCTGGGCGCGGTGGGCTACCACCGCAACTGCACCGACAACCTGCGTGAGGCGCTGGCCGAACTGGGCCTCGCGGCGCCGGAGACGCCCTCGCCCCTCAACCTGTTCCAGAATTCGTCGATCAAGCCGGACGGCGCGCTGGTGATCGAGCCGCCGGTGGCGCCGCCGGGGAGCCACGTGACGCTCCGGGCGGAGATGGACGTCGTCATCGTGTTCTCGGCCTGCCCGCAGGACATGGCGCCCACCAACGGCGCGGACATGACGCCGAAGGACGCCGAATTGCAGCTGCTCTGAAGCCGCAGGGCCCCTCAGCTGGCCTGGCGGCGGTTCTCGTTCATCTGCGCCTGCAGTTCCGCCAGGTCTTCCGCCGTCAGCCTGAGGCGCGCCAGCGGCATGACCAGCGTGTTCTCCCAGTGGATGTGCCGGCGGTAGCGCTCGAAGAAGCCGCGCAGCATGTAGCCCAGCATCTCCGGGTTCTGCGGCCTGCCGCCCTGTCCCAATACCTCCAGCGCCTCGGCGATCTCGGAGGCGAAGTCATTGTCCGACTCATGCTCGGAGGCCAGCCGCTCCAGGATCTGGTCGAGCCCGTCCTCGGGCCTGGCGCGCCGCCGCAGCAGCGGGAAAAGGGCGGTCTCCTCGTCATGGTGGTGGACCGGCAGGTCGAACTGCAGGCAGGAGGCGACCTGCGCGCAGAGCCTGCGGTCCACCTCGTCCGGCAATCCGTCGGCGATGCGTTCCATGGCGTCGCACATCTGCACCTGCACGGCATGGGCATTGGCGATCATGTCCAGCGCATTCCGGGCAAAGGGGCTCACTCTCTCACTGGCGGCAGAAACGGACATGCGGGGGATTTCTTCCTGAAAATAAACCCTAATGTCGTTGCCCCGCCGCGCGCGGTCCTTGATCCAGATCAAGCGGAACCATCAACCGTGGGCTAGTGCCGCCTCGACGTCTGCACGCACCGGCAGCGGCGCGATCGCACCGTAGCCGAGGGTGGAGAGCGCGGCGGCCGCATTGGCGAAGCGCGCCGCCTGGCCGAGCGGGCGGCCGCGCGCCAGCTCCGCGATGAGCGCGCCGGTGAACGCATCTCCCGCCCCCGTGGCGTCCACGGCCGCGACCGCGCGGCCCGCCACATGCGTCTCTTCCGTTGCCGTGGCGAGGAAGGCGCCGTCGCGCCCCAGCGTCACGATCACCGCGCCCGCCCCCAGCCCCAGGACATGCCGCGCGATGCCGCCCGGATCCGCGACGCCGAACAGCGCGGCGCAGTCCTCCGCCGAGGTCTTGACGATGTCCGCCGCCGCCGCCGCGGCCTCGATCACCGGGCGCGCCTTGTCGGCGGTCCACAGGCGGGGGCGGAAATTGGTGTCATAGGAGACCCGCACGCCCGCCGCCCGGGCGATCGCCATCCCCGCCGCCACCGTCTCCGCGGCCGAGGCGCTGATCGCCTGGCTGATGCCCGAGGCATGGAAGAAGCGCGCCCGCGCGATGAGCCGGGGGTCCAGGTCCATCGGCGTCATCAGGCTCGCGGCGGAGCCCTGGCGGCGATAGGTGAAGACATGGCCATCGGGACCGTGCGTCACGAAATAAAGGCCGGTGGGTGCATCCGGGTCGCGGATCACGGCGCTGGCGTCAAGCCCCTCGCGCGCCATCAGCTGGCGGATCTCGTCGCCGAAGACGTCGCCCCCCAGCCGCGTGACATAGGCGGCCCTGGCCCCCAGCCGCGCCGCCGCGATGGCGACGTTCAGCGTGTCGCCGCCGAAGCCTGCCAGGTAGCGCCCGTCCGGCTGGCGGTTCAGTTCATAGAGCGGCTCGCCGAGCGAGACGAGGTCGAGGTCGGTCACGGCCTCAGGCGGCGCTCTGCAGCGCGCCGGGGCCGGGAATGGCGCCGGGCGGGCACTTGCCGGCGATGATCATGCCCAGCACCTCGTCATGGTCCACATCGGTGGTGCGTGCGGTGCCCACCACGCGGCCGTTCTTCATCACCGTCACCCGGTCGGCGAGGTCGAACACGTCATGGATGTCATGGCTGATGAGGAAGATGCCGATCCCTTCGGCCTTGAGCTGCTTGATGAGCTCGCCCACCTGGGCGGTTTCCTGCGGCCCGAGCGCCGCGGTGGGCTCGTCCATGATCAAGATGCGCGCGTTGAAATGGATGGCCCGCGCGATGGCCACAGACTGCCGCTGCCCGCCCGACAGCGCGCTGACCGGCTCCTTGAAGCGGCGGAAATTGGGGTTGAGGCGGCCCATCACCTTGCGGCACTCGGCCTCCATCGCGGCGTCGTCCAGCGTGCCCCAGGAGGTGCGCAGTTCGCGGCCGAGATAGAGGTTCGCGGCGGCGTCCACGTTGTCGGCCAGCGCGAGGGTCTGGTAGATGGTCTCGATGCCCAGCGCCTTGGCATCGCGCGGGTTGTTGATCTCCACCTTCTCGCCCTTGATGAAGATGTCGCCGTGGTCGCGCTTGTAGGCGCCGGACAGGATCTTGATCAGCGTCGACTTGCCCGCGCCATTGTGGCCGAGAAGCCCCACCACCTCGCCGGGGTAGAGGTCGACGGAGGCATGGTCCACCGCCTTGATGCCGCCGAAGGCGATGGAGATGTCCTTCATCTCGATCAGCGGCGGGCCGGAGCGTTCCACATGGGTCGGGTGCTTGTGTGCGTGCCTGGTCGTCATGTTTCCCTCCCCTTACTTCACGCGCCGGCGGTAGACCTGGTCCACGAAGACCGCCGTGACCAGAACCGAGCCCACGATGATGTTCTGCCACGACGAGGGCAGGTTCAGCAATTGCATGCCCGACGAGATCGACTGCATCATCAGCGCGCCGAGCATCGCGCCATAGATCGTTCCGAGGCCTCCCGCGAGCGAGGTGCCGCCGATGACGGCCGCCGCGATGACATAGAGTTCGTTGAGGTCGCCGAGCGACACGGTCGCGGCGTCGAGGCGCGCCGAGGAGACGATGGCGGAAATCGCCGCCAGCAGCCCCATGAGGCCGAAGACCTTGACCGTCATGAGCCGGGTGTTGATGCCCGCCAGTTCCGCCGCCTCCGGGTTGCCGCCGATGGCGAACACGTAGCGCCCGAACTGGGTGCGTCCGGCGATGAAGGTCATCACCAGCCCCACCGCCAGCGCGATCAGCACGGGCACGGCATAGCCGGTGTAGTAGATCAGCCCGTCGGCGCAGCGCACGACCTTCTCGCCCGCCATGCAGACCGCCTGGCCGGCCTTGTCCTCGACGCCCGGCGGAATGGGAATCTTGTTCAGAAGCGCATATTGCTCGATCAGCTTGGGCGGCCAAGGATAGGAGTTGACGATCATCGTCACCCCGAGGATCGCGGCGGCCGCGATGACGCCGAGCAGGATTTCGGCCCACATCGGGCGGAGCGCGAAGGTGAAGCGCTGGCGCTGCCTGCGCCCGTTGGCGAGCGTCCAGGCGACCGCCGCGCAGGCGAGGCCCGCGAGCAGCCAGCTCCACATCGGCCCGAGCCATGACGCGGGCACGCCACCGCCCACGATCTTGAAGGTCTTGTCGAGGGGCGCGATGGTCACGCCTTCGGAAATGTAGAACCCGATGCCGCGCCCATAGGCGATGAGGCCGCCGAGCGTGACGATGAAGGACGGAATTCCGAGATAGGCCGTCAGGTAGCCGTTGAACATGCCGATCAGCGTGCCGACGCCCAGCGCCACGAGCGTCGCGATGATCCAGATCGACCAGTGGCCGACGCCCAGCGCCGGCCCGAGATATTGCACCTGCAGCACAGCGGAAATCGTGGCGACGAGGGTCAGGATGCCGCCCACCGACAGGTCGATGTGGCGCATGACGATGACCAGCACCATCCCGGTCGCCATGATGGCGATGGACGACGTCTGCACGAGCAGGGTCCAGAGGTTGCGCGGCATCAGGAAGGATCCGCCGAGCAGGCCTTCGTTGAAGGGCCGTCCCTGCGTCAGCAGTTGCAGGGCCGTCAGGATCTCGAAGATGAACCACACGGCGATGATCGCGCCGATCATGCCGACGACACGGGTATCGATCTCGGTTGCGCGGAAAAACCGTCTTACGACGCCTTCCTGCGCCATGGCGGGCGAGGCGTTCGTGTCAGTCGTCGCGGTCATCTTGAAGCGTCTCCCCACTGCGGCGGACGTGAACCGCCGTCCGGTTTGTCAAGAGACCGCGCCACCATTGCGGATGGCGCGGCCAATATGTGTCCGATCAAGGCGTCGGGCGAAGGATCAGTTGCAGGCCGCGACGGAGCCAGCGGCCACGCCGGCGCAGACTTCTTCCTTGGTGACCCAGCCAGCGCTGATCACGTCTCCGAGGTTGTCCTTGGTGATCGGGTTCGGCGGGATCAGGATCGAGTTCATCTCGACCTTGTTCTTGCCGCCGGCGAACTTGGCGACACCGGGGAGCGAATCCATGGCGGCGCCGCCGATCAGGGCGACGGCGGCCTCAGCGGCCTGCTTGCCGAGAACGCGCGAGTCCTTCCAGACCGAGACGAGCTGCGTGCCGAGGGCGACGCGGTTGAGGGCGGCCTTGTCGCCGTCCTGGCCGGTCACCGGAACCGAGCCCGCGAGGCCCTGGGCCTCGAGCGCGGCGACGACGCCGCCGGCCATGCCGTCGTTCTCGGAGACCACCGCGTCGATCTTGTTGTTCTGGGAGGTCAGGCACTGCTCCATGTTCTTCTGGGCGGCGTCCGGCTTCCAGCCGTCGGTGAAGGTTTCACAGACGTTCTTGATCTTGCCCGCGTCGATATTGGGCTTCAGCACTTCCATGATGCCTTCGAACAGGAAGGTGGCGTTCGGGTCGCCCTTGTCGCCCTTGATGAAGGCGAAGTTGCCTTCCTGCTTGCCCTTCTCGAGCATGGTCTTGGCCATGAGGCGGCCGACGCCCACGTTGTCGAAGGTGATGTAGAGCGCGTTCGGATCCTCGAACTGCACGTCATAGGCGATCGCCTTGATGCCGGCCTCGTTGATCTTGGCGATGGAGGGCAGGATCGCATCCGAGTCGAATGCGACGACCAGGATCACGTCCACCTTCTGGGCGATGAGGCCCTCGATGTCGGCGGCCTGCTTCTGGGCGGAGCCCTGCGCGTCCGTCGAGATGTAGGTGTGGCCGGCCTTCTCCACGACTTCCTTGATCGCGGCCTCGTCGGTCTTCCAGCGCTCTTCCTGGAAGGTCTTCCACGACACGGCGACGGTGCCGGCCTGGGCTGCGAATGCGGATGCGCCGAGCATCAAGGCACCGGCCGCCACGGTCAGAAACTTGCGATACATTCTAGGGTCCTCCTCCAAGCCGCGATGGTCCCCGTGGGACGCCTCCCTGAAGCAGCTGTCACGCCACCGCACGGGGTTCCTGGGCCATGGACGATCTGTTGTTTTATTTCGGCGTCCAAAAAAATGTTGCGACAATCTCGCGGCCGAGTCAATATCCAAAATAAGCAAAACAAAATAGTGCAGCGCACAATAATTGCTGCGCAAGCGAAAACCAAGGGAGGACCATGCGGGAGAAGGCGGACAGCGATCTCGTGCGGCGGCAGAACCGGCTTCTGGTTCTCGAGGCGCTGCGCCAGCACGGGTCCCTCGCACGGGTGGAGATGGGCCGGCACACCGGCCTCTCGCCCGCCTCCATTACGTCGATTTCCTCCCAGCTGATCACCGACGGCATCCTGCAGGAGGCGGGCGAGGGCCATGCCAATGGCCATGCCCCCGCCGAGGCCCCGCAGCGCCGTGGGCGCCCCCTCACGCAGCTCGCCATCAATCCGAAATCGGCCCATGTGATGGCGGTGAAGGTCTCGATCGACGGCATCGAGCTGGCGCTGGCCGACGGGCGCGGCGCCATCCTCTCGCGCGGCAAGTCGCGCACCTCCACCTATGAGGCGGACCCGAAGGCCTTCGGCAAGCTCGTGGCGGACGAGATTTCCTCCCTCCTCTCCCGGGCGCGCATCCAGCCCCGCCGGGTGGCGCGCGTCGGCATCGCGGTGCAGGGGGTGGCGGATTCCAAGGCCGGAACCGTGGTGTGGAGCCCCGCCTTCCGCACCCGCAACATCGCCGTCTGCGCCGCCGTGCAGGACATCCTCGGCATTCCCTGCAACGTGGCGAACGACGCCAACATGATCGCCGAGGGGCTGATCGGCAGCGACCGCGCCCGCTATGCCGGAACGGCGGCGGTGGTGTTCATGGGCTATGGCGTCGGCATGGGCCTCATCATCAACGGCCAGGTCTATCACGGGCCCACGGGGGCGGCGGCCGAGTTCGGCCACATGAACCATCTGCCGGACGGGCCCCTCTGCCGCTGCGGGCGGCGCGGCTGCGTGGAGGCCTATGCGGCGGACTACAGCCTGCTGCGCTGGGCCTCGGGCGCGGCGGAAACGCAGGCCCCCTCCTTCAACGCCATCCCCGAGGAGGACATGCTGGCGCTGGAGTCCGCCGCGCGCCGGGGCGAGGCGGCCGCGGTTGCGGCCTATGCCAAGGCGGGCGAGGCGCTGGGCTTCGGGCTGGCGCGGATCATCGCCATCCTCACCCCGTCCCGCATCGTGCTCGCCGGGCCCGGCACCCGCGCCATGGAGCTGATCGCGCCGCACCTGAAGCGCGCCATCGAGGCGGGTGTCGTCGACGAACTGCGCCGCAACGTGGAGATCGAGACGGTGCCCATCCACACCGACATGATCATCAAGGGCACGATCGACCGGGCGCTGCGCCACGTCGACCGCGAAATCTTCGCCTATGGCCCGCTCACCCGCCGCGGCCGCGAACTGGAGCACATCGCATGAGCCTCACCCGCCGCACCGCGCTGAAAGCCGCCGCCGCCGGGGCACTGGGCCTCCTCGCGGCGCCCGCCCGGGCGGCTGAGGGACAGGACGGCGGCGAGATCCTGCGCCGCTGGTACCATCTCGTGCTCAGGCTGGTGCGCCACACGCCGACCTATTCGCCGCCCGTGGCCAGCCGCTCCTTCGCCTATCTGGGTGTGGCCGCCTATGAGGCCGTGGCCTCGGGCTCGACCGCCCTCGTCTCCCTCGCGGGCCAGCTCAACGGGCTGAAGGGCCTTCCCGCCCGCGCGCCAGGCCACGCCTACAGCGACGCGCTCATCACCCATTGCGCCATGGCCGCGGCGGTCAAGGCCTTCTTCGGCAACACCGGCCCCACCGGCCAGCGCGTCATGGCCGCGACCGAGAAGAAGCTCAAGGCCGAGGCGCTGGCCGGCGTTCCGGACGACGTGGCGGCCCGCAGCCTTCGCTTTGGCGAGGCGCTGGTCGCCGCCATCATCGCCTGGTCGGAAGGGGACGGCGGCGCGAAAGTCGAGAACATGGGCTTCCCGCTGCAGCATTCGCTCACCCGGGGGCCGTCGAACTGGGTGCCCACCAGCGCCATCCGCCAGCAGCAGTTTCCGCTGCTCCCGAACTGGGGCAACAACCGCACCTTCGCCATGCCGGACGGCGCCTCCTGCCCGCTCGCCCCCCCGGCCGCCTACAGCGAGGACCCGGCTTCCGCCTTCCACGGGGAGGCGATGGAGGTCTATCACGCGGTCAGGAACCTGACGCCGGAGCAGGAGGCCATCGCCCGCTTCTGGTCCGACGACCCGATGCTCTCTCCCACGCCGCCCGGCCACTGGATCTTCATCGCCAACGACATCCTCACGCAGGAGAAGGCGGGGCTGGAAAAGACGGCGGAGGTCATGATGCGCCTGGGCGTCGCCATGGCGGATGCCTTCATCGGCTGCTGGAACGCCAAGTTCCAGCACGACCTGCTCCGCCCCGTCACCTATATCCGCCGGGTGATCGACCCGAAATGGGAGCCGCTCCTCATCACCCCGCCCTTCCCGGAATACCCGTCCGGCCACAGCACCCAGTCGGGTGCGGCGGCCGTGGTGCTCACCGCGATCTTCGGAAAGGATTTCAGCTTCACCGACCGCACCCATGAGCGTGACGGCCTGGCGCCGCGCCGCTTCGCGAGCTTCGACGCCGCGGCGGAGGAGGCGGGCATCTCCAGGCTCTACGGCGGCATCCATTTTCGCTCCGGCATCATGCAGGGACTGAACCAAGGACGATGCATCGGGCAACATGCCATGGCGCTTCGCACGCGGAGCTCCACGTGAGATCTGCCCTGGTCCTTGTTTCACTGGCGCTCCTCTCCGGCACCGCCGCCGCGCAATCCCCGCGCTTCGTGGAGGAGACGGAATCCTCAGGTCTCGCAAGCACTTACGCGGGCGACTGGCAATACATGGTGGGCGGCGGCGCCGCCGTCTTCGACTGCAACGGCGACGGCTTCGAGGACGTGTTCCTCGCGGGCGGCGAAAACCCCGCCGGCTTCTTCGTCAACCGCAGCGGGCGCGGCGGAAAACTGCTCTTCGAAAAACATGACAGCGGCCTCGAAATCCCTGCCGCAACAGGGGCTTACCCGCTCGACATCGACGGCGACGGCGTCATGGACGTCGTGGTCCTCCGCGTCGGCGGCAACATGCTGATGAAGGGCGAGGGCGATTGCCGCTTCACCCCCGCCAACGAGGCCTGGGGTTTCGAGCCCGGCGACGGCTGGTCCACCGCCTTCGCCGCGACCTGGGAGAAGGGCCAGTCCTGGCCCACCCTCGCCATCGGCAACTACATCGACCGCAAGGAGGAATTCGAGCCCTGGGGCTCCTGCACGCCCAATGTCCTCTATCGTCCGGCGCCTGAAAACAAAGGCTTTTCCGCGCCCCTGCCATTGCTTCCCAGCCACTGCCCGCTTTCCATGCTGTTCACCGACTGGAGCAATTCCGGTGCGCCCGACCTGCGCGTCTCCAACGACCGCGAATATTACGAAGGCGGCCAGGAACAGCTCTGGCGCATCGAGCCCGGCAAGGTGCCGGTGCTCTATTCCAAGGAAGACGGCTGGCGCTACCTCCGCATCTGGGGCATGGGCCTTGCCGGCTACGACCTCGACGGCGACGGCTTCCAGGAATATTTCCACACCAGCATGGCGGACAACAAGCTGCAGACCCTGAGCAGCCCGCCCAAGGACGGCACCCGGCCCCGCCCCGACTACAAGGACATCGCCTGGGCAAAAGGCGTCACCGCGCACCGCCCCTTCATGGGCGAAGACCTCAAGCCCTCCACCGCCTGGCACACGGAGTTCCAGGACGTGAACAATGACGGCCGCGTGGACCTCTTCATCGCCAAGGGCAATGTCGCCGAGATGCCGGACTTCGCGCTGAGGGATCCGAACAACCTGCTCGTCCAGGGCGAGGACGGCAAGTTCACCGAAATGGCGGACAAGGCGGGCGTGGCCAGCGTCAGGACCTCGCGCGGCGGCGCGCTGGCGGACTTCAACCTCGACGGCCTGATCGACCTTCTGGTGGTGAACCGCTGGGAGACTGCCCAGATCTGGCGCAATGTGACGGCGGATGCCGGCAACTGGCTCATGCTGCGCCTTGACCAGCAGGGCCCGAACGTCAATGCCATCGGCGCCTTCATCGAGGTGAAGACGGAACAGGGCACCCAGCGCCGGGAAATCACCTCCGGCGGCGGCCATGTCTCCGGCCAGTCGGGCTGGATTCACATGGGGCTCGGCAAGGCGAAAAGAGCGGAGCTGCGCGTCAGGTGGCCCGGCAAGGGCTGGAGCGCGCCTCTTGTTCTCGACGCCAATCGCTTCGCCATCATCGAGGACTCCGGCAGCACGCCGCAGGACTGGCAGCCGCCGCGCTGACGGCAAGCCGATTTTCTTTTCGCCCCAACCCGCCTATGAGGTGGAGCGAAAGACGGAGACGACCGCCGATGACGATGCACCCCACCCGCCGCGGCTTCGCGTGCCTCGCCACGAGCCTGCCCTTCCTCTCCTGGGCGCAGGCGGCGGAAGGCTGGGGCGCCATCGCGGCGGAGGCGAAGGGGCAGACCGTCTATTTCAACGCTTGGGCGGGTTCGCCGCAGATCAACGCCTATATCGCCTGGGCCGGTGAGCAGCTGAAGGCGCGCCATGGCGTCACCCTCGAACACGTGAAGCTGGCGGACACGGCCGAGGCCGTGCGCCGCGTGCGGGACGAGGTGAAGGCGGGGAAAGAGGGCAGCGCCGACCTCATCTGGATCAATGGCGAGAATTTCCGCATCATGAAGCAGGAGCGGCTGCTCTTCGGCCCCTTCGCGGAGGACCTGCCCAATTTCGCCCTCGTCGACACCGACGGCAAGCCCACCACCCGCATCGACTTCGCGGAGGCGACCGAGGGCCTCGAATCGCCCTGGGGCATGGCCCAACTCACCTTCTTCGCCGACGGCGCGAAGCTTGTCGTGCCGCCGCTCTCCATGATGCAGCTCCTCGACCTGGCGAAGAACGAGCCGGGCCGCATCACCTATCCCGCACCGCCTGATTTCCACGGCACCACCTTCGTCAAGCAAGTTCTGGCCGAAACGATCGCGGACCGCGCGCTGCTGCCCATGAGCATCGGCAAGGAGGATTTCGTGTTGGCCGCGAAGCCGCTGTTCGAATTCCTCGACGCGCTGCACCCGCACTTGTGGCGGGGAGGAAGGCAGTTCCCCCAGAGCCAGGCGCAGGTGACGCAGATGCTGTCCGACGGCGAGTTGCTGATGGGCCTCACCTTCAATCCCAACGAGCCGGCCAATCTCGTCGCCACGGGCGTGATGCCGCCAACGACCGTCGCCTGGCAGAACGAGGGCGGCACCATCGGCAACACGCATTTCCTGGGGATTCCCGTGAACGCGCGCGCCAAGGCGGCGGCACAGGTGACCGCCAATTTCCTGCTCTCGCCCGAAGCCCAGGCGCGCAAGGCGGACCTCGCCATCTGGGGCGACCCGACGGTGCTGGACATGGACAAGCTCCCGGCGGCGGACAAGGCCCTGTTCAAGGGCGGCGAAGCGCCGGGCGCGGTGAAGGCTCCCGCGCGGACCATTCCGGAGCCGCATGGCAGCTGGGTTCCCCTGATCGAGGCCGCATGGCTCGAACGCTACGGCGCCTGACGCCTGCCCTGGGCGCACTGCCCATCGCCCTGTTGTGGGCCGCGCCGCTCGGCCTTTCGATTGTCGCCCTCATCCCCACGGTGACCGGTGCGCAGGCCTGGCAACTGCTGCTGCAGCATCCGCAGCTCTGGCCGGGGCTTGGCCTGTCGCTCTTCACGGGCGTGGCCTCCACCGTGCTGGCGCTTGCCGCCTCGCTCCTCATCCTGGCCGGATTGCAGGGGACCGGGACGTGGCGCCGGCTGCAGGCCTTCGCCGCGGCAGGGCTCGCCATGCCGCATCTGGCCTTCGCCATCGGCTTTGGCTTTCTCGTCATGCCCTCGGGCCTCCTCGCGCGCCTTCTCATCGGCGGGGATGCGCCGCCGGGCTGGATCACGGTGCAGGACCCGCTCGGACTTTCGCTCACCCTCGCGCTGGCGCTGAAGGAGATCCCCTTCCTGCTGACCGCCGGTTTCGCCGCCCTGTCACGCGGGGATGCGGCGGAACGGATGGTGATGGAGATGCGCGCCGCGGCGAGCCTCGGGCATGGCGCAGGCTCCGCATGGCTGCGCATCGCGCTCCCGCAGCTCCTGCCCAGCCTCGCCTGGCCGCTCGTCATCGTCTTCGTCTATGGCGCGACGGTGGTGGACATGGCCCTCGTGCTGGGGCCCACCCAGCCACCCACCCTCTCCGTCGTGATCTGGCATGCGCTGAACGACGCCGATCCGGCGGTGAACGCCATGGGCCTCGCCGGGACGCTGCTGCTGACGGCGACACTCCTCCTTGCCATCGCCCTTGCGGCGGGCTTCCTGCGCCTCACGCGGGTCCGGCAGCGCCAGCTCCTGACGCGCGGGCCTTCCTCACTTGGCCTACCACGCCGCACCGGGCTTGTCCTCGGCGCGGGAAGCCTGGGGGTGCTGGTCCTCTGCATCCTGCTTCTGGCCCTGCTCTCCGTGGCGCCGCGCTGGCCCTATCCCGCCGTTCTGCCGCCGGCGATCGGCTTCGCCGCATGGGGAACGTTCGCGGCATCGCCCGGCCCACTGTGGCTCAGCCTGGCGCTATCCTTCATCGTGGCTGCGTCCGCGGTGTCTCTCGCCGTCCTCTGGTTCGAGACGCAACCGCCAGCGCGGGACGGATGGCCGCTCGGCATGGCGCTGCTCGCGCTCGCCCTGCCGCAGCTTGCCATCGCGGGCGGACAGTACCGCCTGTTCCTGGCCCTCGGCCTGACGGGCACGCTGCCGGGGCTGTTCCTCGCCCATCTCACCCCCGCCACCGCCTATGCGCTCATCGTGCTGCAGGGCCCCTATCGCGCCTTCGACACGCGCTACATCAAGGCCGCGCGGGCACTCTCCGCCTCAGGCTTCGCGGCGTGGGTGCGGGTCAAGCTGCCACTGCTCAAGGCGCCGCTGCTCACCTCCGCCGCCATCGCCTTCGCGGTGTCGATCGCCCTGTTCGTTCCCGCCCAGCTGATCGCTGCGGGCCGTTACGCCACGCTGCCGATGGAGGCCGTGACGCTGTCCTCCGGCGGCAACCGGGCGCTCACCGCGGCCTTCGCGCTGGCACTCGCCGTGCCGCCGCTGCTCGCCTTCCTGGCCGCCGCCCTGCTGGGGAGGCCCAGATGGCGCTGAAGCTCGAGGACGTCTCGCTCCGCCTGCCGCCGCAGGAGCTGATCCAGCCCTTCTCGCTCGCGGTTCAGCCGGGCGAGATCGTCACGCTGATGGGCCCGAGCGGTGCGGGAAAGTCGACGCTCCTCTCCTTCATCGCCGGAGACCTCGAAAGCCCGTTCGAGGCCTCCGGAAGGGTGAGCCTTGGCGGCGTGGCCCTGGACGGCCTGCCGCCGGAGCGGCGGCGGATCGGGCGGCTGTTCCAGGACGACCTGCTGTTCCCCCACCTCAGCGTGGCGGAGAACCTCCTGTTCGGCATGGCGCGTGGCCCCCGGGCGGTGCGGCTGGCGAAGGTGGAGGCCGCCCTGGCGGAGGCGGAGCTGCAGGGCTTCGGCGGCAGGCCGCCGCACACGCTGTCCGGCGGGCAGCGGGCCCGCGTGGCGCTGATGCGGGCCCTGCTGGCGGAGCCGCGCGCCATGCTGCTGGACGAGCCCTTCAACAAGCTCGATGCGGAACTGAAGGCCGCCATGCGCCGCTTCGTCTTCGGGCACATCGCCGAGCGCGGCATTCCCTGCCTGATGGTGACGCATGATGCCGCTGACGCCCCTGGCGGTGGCCGCGTCCTGCTGCTGAAGGGGACCCAGGTGACCCATGCTTGACCGCCTCGCCCTCAAGCTCGTGAGGCCCGCGGCGGATGCGGCGGCAGCCCGCCTTGCCGCATGGGGGGTGACGGCGGATCAGGCGACGCTCGCAGGCTTCAGCTTCGGCCTGATCGCGGCTCTGCTCATCGCCGGCGGCTTCACCGGGCTCGCCATGCTGCCGCTGCTCGTCAACCGCGCACTGGATGGGATCGACGGCGCGCTGGCCCGCCTCTCAGGCCCGACGGAGCGCGGCGCGTTCCTCGACATTTCACTCGATTTCGTGTTCTACGCTGCCATTCCGCTGGCCTTCGCGGTGCTGGATCCGGCGGCGAACGCGCTGGCGGCCGCGGCGCTGCTGGCGGCCTTCGTCATCACCGGCACGAGCTTCCTCGCTTTCGCGGTCATGGCGGAGAAGCGCGGCCTCAAGAGCACCGCCTACCCCTCCAAGTCCTTCTACTATCTGGGAGGCCTCACCGAGGGCACGGAGACGATCCTGTGCTTTCTCGCCATGTGCCTGTGGCCGGAACAGTTTTCACTCCTTGCATATGTCTATGCCGCGCTCTGCGCCCTCACCGCCGTGACCCGGCTCGCCGCCGGCTGGAAGATGTTCGGCTGAAAAAAATCTCCCCAAGGGTCGAAAAACCCTTGCATGTGACAGCGAACGGGAACATATCGCGCTCGCCCAAAGTCGCACGTGCCCCAAGGATTTCCCCAAAGCAACGACGGTGCGGGCTTTTTGGTCTCTGCCGGCTCCTCCAAAGGCCGGGGTTACTGAGAGGCACCACTATCCTTGCCCCATGTGCGATTGGGACATTCCCGATCAAGCCAAGGCGAAAAGTCAGTATGGGTCGAGCGTTTCCACGTCTCCAAAGCGTGGGACGGGCGGCCGCCATACAGGCTCAGGCAACGCTTACAGATTTTTCGGGAGAACCCCCATGGCTGCCACCGCCCGCATTCTCGACTTCCTGCGCGACCGACGCCCCGAAGGCCCCTGCCTCGTGGTCGATCTCGAGGTCATCGCCGACAATTACCGCGCCTTCACCCGCGCCATGCCCGACACCCGCATCTTCTACGCGGTGAAGGCCAATCCCGCGCCGGAGATCCTGAAGATGCTGGCCGACATGGGCTCCTGCTTCGACACGGCCTCCGTGCCGGAGATCGAGATGGCCCTGGCCGCCGGCGCCACGCCGGACCGCATCTCGTTTGGCAACACCATCAAGAAGGAGCGCGACATCGCCCGCGCCCATGAACTGGGCGTGAAGCTCTTCGCCATCGATTCGGACGAGGAAGTCGAGAAGGTCGCACGCGCCGCTCCGGGTGCGCAGGTGTTCTGCCGCATCCTCACCGATGGTGCCGGTGCCGAGTGGCCGCTGTCGCGCAAGTTCGGTTGCGAGCCCGCCATGGCGGTGGACGTGCTGATGCATGCCCATGCGCTGGGCCTCGAGGCCTATGGCATCTCCTTCCACGTCGGCTCGCAGCAGACGAGGCTCGAGGCCTGGGACACGGCGCTGGCCGAATCGAAGGCGATCTTCGACGCGATGCAGGCGCGCGGCATCACCCTCAAGATGGTGAACCTCGGCGGCGGCTTCCCCACCAAGTACCTGAAGCAGGTGCCGGGCACGGGGGCCTATGCCAACGCCATCCACGATGCGCTGACCAAGCACTTCGGCAACGCGATCCCCGAGACGATCATCGAGCCGGGCCGCGGCATGGTGGGCAATGCGGGCGTGGTGAAGGCGGAGGTCGTGCTGATCTCGAAGAAGCACGCCAACGACAATCACCGCTGGGTCTATCTCGACATCGGCAAGTTCGGCGGCCTCGCCGAGACGATGGACGAGGCGATCCGCTACCCGATCGTGACGGAGAGGGACGGCGATGCAAAGGCGCCTTGCGTGATCGCCGGCCCGACCTGCGACTCGGCCGACGTGCTCTACGAGAAGGTGCCCTACGACCTGCCGGTGACGCTCACCGTGGGCGACGAGGTGCTGATCGAGGCGACCGGCGCCTATACGACGACCTATGCGGCCGTGGCCTTCAACGGCTTCTCGCCGCTCAAGGCCTACGTCATCTGACGATCCCGTCGCCCCCGGCACGAGCCGGGGGACCAACCTCGCTTTTGGGTTCCGGCGCCACGCGCCGGGATGACAGGAAGGTGTTTCCGCAATGATCCACATCCGCCCCGAAACCGCCGCCGACATTCCGGCCCGTGACCGCCTGCTCGACCGCGCCTTCGGCAAGACGCGCCGCCGCAAGACCTCGGAGCGCATCCGCGAGGGCCGCCTGCCGTCAGAAGGCCTCGCCTTCACGGCGGCGGACGCGAAGGGCAGGCTCCTCGGCACCATCCGCCTGTGGGACGTGGTGGCGGGCTCCGCCGGCCGGGCGCTCCTGCTCGGGCCGCTGGCCGTCGACTGCAAGGCGCAGGGCAAGGGCATTGGCGCGGCCCTCATGCGCCATGCCATCGCCGAGGCCCGGATGCGCGGCCACACGGCCATCATCCTGGTGGGCGATGCGCCCTATTATGCGCGCTTCGGCTTCGGTGCCGGCCTCGTGGCGGACCTGCACCTGCCGGGGCCGGTCGAGCGCGCGCGCTTCCTGGGGCTTGAACTGGTTCCCGGCGCCCTCGACGGAGCGGAAGGATTGGTTTCCGGCTGCGGAAGGCCCGAGGCGGGCGAACGGCAAGCCGCCTAGCAGGCGTTCGGACCAGGCGGATTTGCCTGGCCGATGAGAATTTGAGCAGGATCGGCAGAAGTCGTTTCCACTTTCGCGGATCATGCTCTAAGCCCTGCGCTGATGCTCAGGTGCCGCGTCACCGCTCCGGCGAAGCGGCTGCGCACCTGGGTGAGTGCCTCTCCACCGGAACACTGTCCCGCTGCCGGGTCATGGCGCATCTTGCGATGCCGCCACTCCCAGCCCCCGCTGCGCCGGCGGGCGGCCTGCAGCGCGCGATGGACCCGGTGGGGAGGCATGTTCGAATGAGCTTTCCTCATGCGATGGACGGGCCTAATCTCCGCCCATGCCACGCCGCCACTATGATCTTCCCTCCCTCAACGCGCTCGCCGCCTTCGAGGCCGCCGCGCGGCACCTGAGCCTCACCCGCGCCGCCGAGGAACTCAACGTGACGCCGGGCGCCGTCTCCAAGCAGGTGAAGGCGCTGGAGGACGAGATCGGGCGGCCGCTTTTCCTGAGGCTCCACCGCGCGCTGGAGCTGACGCCGGAGGGCCACGCGGTTTTCGAGAGCCTGAAGGACGCCTTCGAGCGCCTCTCGGGCACCATCCGGCAGGTGGGGCGGATGGGAAGCCCGCGCTCGGTGTCGATCGGCAGCACCATGGCCTTCGCGCAACTCTGGCTGATGCCGCGGCTGGGCGATTTCTGGACGGCGCACCAGGACATCGTGATCGACCACATGATCTCCGACCGGACCCAGGAACTGCAGCGCTCCGGGGTGGACCTGCGGGTGCGCTACGGCGACGGCGACTGGCCGGACGAGGAATCGGCCCTGCTGTTCGGCGACAGGATCATCGCGGTGGCCTCGCCCGGTTTCCTGTCGCGCAACAGGGTGCGGAGCGTCCAGGACCTGTCGGGCCTGCCGCTCCTCTCCGTCGAGGGGGTGGACTGGACGTGGACCACCTGGGCCGACTTCCTGCGCGAGGCCGGGGCCACGCACCGCAAGCTGACCGTGCGCCGCTTCAACTCCTATGTGATCGCGCTCCAGGCGGCCCAGGCCGGGCAGGGCGTGGCGCTGGGCTGGATGAGCCTCGTCAGGCCGCTCATCGCCCGCAAGCTCCTCGCCCAGGCGAGCCCGGCGGAGATCAGGGCGCCGCAATCCTTCTATCTCACCTGGACGGCAAGGCAGCCCCTGAAGCAGGAGGCGGAAGTGCTGCGGGACTGGATGCTGGCCCAGGCCGATTGAGATGAACTCAATCGAGTCCGGCAAATCACTCGCTTGCACGGCAGGGCCCCGATGCGCTCTATGTCAGGCCCGAAAGGGAGGCCCCTCATGACCGACACCAGCACCACCGACACCCGGAATGCCCCCGCCCAGGCGCGGCGCGGCGGCGGACGCGAAGGACGGCGCGCGCTCAGGGCAGCGCCCATCGCGTCCTTCCCCACGCTGGTGCGCGAAATCCCGGTCTACAACCTCGTGCCGGACGAGGCGGTGGAGCTGATCCACGACGAATCCATGAAGATCCTCGAGGAGGTCGGCTGCGAGTTCCGCGACGACGAGGCGATCGCCATGTGGAAGGCGGCCGGCGCCAGCGTCTCCGGCACGCGCGTGCGGATCGACCGCGCCTTGCTGATGAGCCTCGTCTCCAGGGCGCCGGCCGAGTTCACCCTCAACGCGCGCAACCCCCAGCGCACGGTGCAGGTGGGCGGCCGGAACGCCGTCTTCGTGCCGATGTATGGCGCGCCCTATGTGCGCGACCTCGACAATGTGCGCCGCTACGGCTCGCTCGAGGACCTCAACAACTTCCACAAGCTGGCCTACATGCTGCCGTCGCTCCACTCCTCGAGCTCGATCTGCGTCGAGCCGATGGAGATCCCCGTGCCGAAGCGTCACCTGCACATCATCCACTCGGCGCTGAAGCACTCCGACAAGCCCTTCATGGGCATCGTCACCTCGAAGGAGCGCGCCGAGGACGTGATGAAGATGGCCGGCATCGTGTTCGGCCACGACTATGTGAAGGACAACACGGTCGTCGTCTCGATCACCAACTGCAACTCGCCGCTGGTGTGGGACGCGACCATGCTGGACGCGATGAAGGTCTATGCCGCGCACAACCAGCCGGTCATCTGCGCGCCCTTCGCGCTGTGCGGCGCCTCGACGCCGGCCTCGGCCGTGGGCGCGGTGGCGCAGGTGAATGCGGAGGCGCTGGCAGGCGTGGCCTTCACCCAGCTGGTGCGGGCCGGCGCGCCCGTCATCTACGGCCAGTTCATGGTGACGGTGGACATGAAGTCCGGCGCCCCCATGGGCGGAACGCCCGAGGCCGCGCAGATGATGTATCTGATGGGCCAGCTCGCGCGGAAGTACCGCCTGCCCTGGCGCACCTCCGGCTTCCATGTGGGCTCGAAGCTCAACGACGCGCAGGCGGGTTACGAGTCGAACATGCTGATGCATGCCGCGATCCTGTCCGGCGCCAATTACATCTGGCACGTGGCGGGCTGGCTGGAGGCGGGCCTCGTCTGCGATTACTCGAAATTCGTGACCGACGCGGAGCAGCTCGTCGGCTGGTACAAATATGCCGGCGGCCTCTCCTTCGCCGACTTCAAGGACGCCATGGCGGCGGTGCGCGAGGTGGGCCCGCAGGGCCATTTCCTCGGCACGCAGCACACGCTGGAGCATTTCGAGAAGGCCTTCTTCATTCCCACCATCATGGACTTCAACTCCTTCGAACAGTGGGCCGCCGAGGGTTCGAAGGACCACGCCACGCGCGGCCGCGAGAAGGCGCGCGCCATGCTCAACGCCTATGAGGAACCGAAGCTCGACGAGGGCATCGCCGACGGGCTGAAGGACTTCATCGCGAAGCGCGAGGAAGAACTGCCGAACACCGTCAGCTGACGGGCGTGCCGGAACGCGCCGTGATTGACTTTCTACTTGGCTTCAAGTAGTTTTACTTACCCTGCGCGGGCTTCGGCACGCACGGGGTGAATTGTCCGCCGTGCTTTCAACGTTGCCGGGACGGCATCGTGAGGGAACCGGCCCATGCCAGAACATCGGGGAATCCTCCGCCAGGGGAGAGCCGCAGCGCCGTGAGCGCCGCGCGGCCTTCCATGCGCGTCCGCCCGCGGCGAGAGACTGGCCTGCACACCACCGATGATCACCGCACTGGGAGACAGCCCCATGAAGACGCTTGCCCTGTTCAGCCTTCCACTTTTCCTCCTCGCCAGTTCCACGCCCGCCCACGCAGAGGATGACGCGGCACTGATCAGAAGCGCGGAGTCCGCCGCGCCCGCGCCGCTCAGCACGCAGGCCAGCATCTATGCCATGACCGAGAAAGGCGAGATGCGCACGCTGCGCGAAGGCTCGAACGGCTGGTGGTGCATGCCGGACAGCCCGGCGACGCCGGGGCCAGACCCGATGTGCGGCGATGCCAACGCCATGGAATGGGCCATGGCCTGGATCGGCAAGAAGGACCCGCCGAAGGGCAAGGTGGGCTTCATGTACATGCTGAAGGGCGGCACGGATGCGAGCAACACGGACCCCTATGCGAAGGCGCCCGCTGACGGCAACAACTGGATCAAGACCGGTCCGCATGTGATGGTGGTGAACGCCATGGACATGATGACGGGTTACCCGGACAAGCCCATGCCCGACACCAGCCAGCCCTATGTGATGTGGCCGGGAACGCCCTATGCCCACCTGATGCTGCCGACCGAGTGAGCCGCGCGCCCGGCGGTGGCGTGGCGGAAACGGTTATGCTAGCCGTGCCCGATGCTGCTTGACTACGTGACCTCCGCCATCGCCACGCTGCTGGTCGTCTCCGACCCGGTGTTCATGAGCGCCTTGTTCCTCGGCATCACCAATGGGATGAGCAAGGCCCACCGGCGGGAAGTGGGCTTGCGCGCCTCCGTCATCGCCTTCACGATCCTGCTGGCGGCGGGATTGGGCGGCGCCAAGCTGCTGGACCTGCTGGGCATCTCGCTCTCGGCCTTCCGGATTGCGGGCGGGCTGCTGCTGCTCTCCGCCGCCGCCGAAATGGTGTTCGACCGGCGCAGCCAGCGGCTGACGGCGACCGCCGAACAGGCGATCACCGTCGATCACGTGAAGAACATCGCCGCCTTCCCGCTCGCCATCCCGCTGATGGCGGGTCCCGGCGCCATCACCGCCATGATCCTGCTCGCCGGCCGCGCGGAGGGGAGGCTCGATTATCTCGTGGCGCTCTATGGCGTCGCCGCCTGCGTGATGGCCGCCTGCTTCCTCTGCTTCCTGATGGCGGAGCGCATCTCGGCGCTGATGGGCATCACCGGCCGCGCTGTGACGTCGCGGCTGCTCGGCATCATCCTGGCGGCGCTCGCCGTGCAGTTCGTGATCGACGGCGTCACCGCCATCACGCCCTGGCCGGGCGGCGCCTGATCAGGACCGGCCCGGAAGGGACGTCCTGAAGCGCGGCACCAGGCGCGTGGCGGCGAAGCCCAGCGCCAGCAGGACGAGCGACACGAAGGCCCACAGGATCACCACCAGCCACTCGCCCACGCCGGTGCCGGACGCCGCGAGCCAGGAGGCCCATTCGACGAGGAGCGGGTCAGCCGGGATGAGGTCGGCATTGCTGGCCACCAATTGTCCCGCGACACCCACCAGCCCATGCGTGATCCATGCCACGAGCGACCACAGGCCCACGGCCGCGGCGGTGACGATCCAGATCAGCGTCTTCATCGATGCACCTCCCGCATGTGCTCCCGCAGGAGGTTGAGGTTGCGCTGGTTGGCCTTGAAGAACATGTCGAAGAAGAAGCCGACCACCGGAATGGCGCCCAGCACCGTATCCGCGGCGATGTTCAGGCCCATGCGGGTGAGCAGGCGGGCGGGCACGCCGTGGCGCAGGGCCTCGCCCACCACATAGAGCGATAGGCCGGTGCCGACGAGGCTGCCGATGCCCGGAACGAGGCTCAGGAAACCGTCGGCCCCGATGGTGCGGCGCGTGCCGGGGATGCGGACCGCCGAGTCGGTGAACCAGGCGAGCCATTCAAGGCGCTCCATGGTGCCTCTCGGCGTCAGATCGAGGGTGATTGATGGGCTGGTCATACGCGTTCATCTCCCAGATTGCGGCGCAGGATTGCGCCTTCAAGGTGGAAGAGTCCGACATCGCAGGTTCTAGAAACTGCCAGAGGGGCCCGGACCCGTGCCATTCATGTAGAGTGCATTCCGCCGCTGACAAGGCCTCGATGAGGCGGAGCCGGACAAAAAAGGGGTGAACGGCAGCAACCGGATGCCGCTCACCCCGAATTGGCGCCGGGCCAGCCCGCAGCCAAGACGCAACGAGTACTCTCGCTTGAGAATGGGAGGACCCAAGAAGACGTTTGCGCTGCAAAAACCTTTGCAAGGCAGATGCCAGTTCGCGATGGGCGCGGGAAAAGCCTTGTTTTCCGGGAGTTTCGAGCGAAGCATTCCCCCGAGACAAGCATGCGAGGGCAGGAGCCTTGCCCAGTCGTTGTGCATTGCAATGCAAACAAAGGCAGCAGGCCTCCGGCCCGGGGGCGCGGTGTGGAGGCAGGAACCTCGGGTGGTCAGCTGAACCCGGCTCACCCGCCTTCTGCTCGTCACCCCGGCGAAGGCCGGGGTCCAGCTCCGGACGTGTCCCACGCGGAAAGACAGCTGAATTCCGGCCTGCGCCGGAATGACGGCGTCAGATACCGGAGAGGCTCGCCGGTCCCATGTGACGGCCCGACGCGCTAGGCGCGGCGCCTGTTCTTCATCCACTCCGAGAAGCGGTTCAGCGCCTCTTCCAGCTTGGCGCGGTCCTTGAGGTAGCACATGCGCAGGAAGCCTTCGCCGCCGGGGCCGAAGGTGCTGCCGGGCGCGAAGCCCACCTTCGCCTCGTCGATGATCTGGCGAACCGTGGCGGCCGAGTCGGCCATGCCCTCGATGCCGAAGAAGAGGTAGAATGCGCCCGGCGGCACCTCGAAGCGAAGGCCCGGCAACCGGCCGAGCATCTCCACCGCGAGGTCGCGCCGGTCGCGCGCCATCTGCACCTGCCCGGCGAGGAACGCATCGCCATGGTCGAGTGCGGCGACACAGCCGCGCTGCAGGAAGGCCGGCGTGCCGCTGGTGTTCACCTGGATGATGCGCTCGATCGCCGGGCCGAGGGCGCGGGGCGCCTGAAGCCAGCCGACGCGCCAGCCCGTCATCGCCCAGTTCTTGGAGAAGGTGTTGGCCAGCAACAGCTGGTCCTCGTCCTCGCAGATGTCGAGGAAGGAGGGCGCGCGCGTCTCGCCCGCCTCGCCGTAGTAGAAACGGGAATAGACCTCGTCGCCGAGGATCCAGATGCCGTTCTTCCGGCAGACGTCCCGCACCGCGATGAGCTCGTCCTGGCTGGCGGTCCAGCCGACAGGGTTGGAGGGCGAGTTGAGCGCGATCGCCCGGGTGCGCGGCGTCACCGCGTCGAACAGCCGGTCGAGGTCCAGCGTCCAGCGGCCATTGCGGAAGTCCATGGGTACTTCGACGGGCCTCGATCCCTGGATGCGCAGCACCCCGCCATAATTGGGCCAGGCGGGCGTCGGGATGAGGATTTCGTCTTCCTCGCCCGCGATCATCTGCACGGCGGTCTGGATCGCCTGCATGCCGCCCGAGGTGACGAAGAAATTCTCGTGATCGAAAGCCCGGCCGTAGCTGCGGGCATGATAACGGGCCAGGGCCTCGCGCAATTCCGGAATGCCGCGCTGCCAGGTGTAGAAGGTTTCGCCATTGAGCAGCGCCTCCACCGCGGGCCTGGCGAAGGCTTCGGGCGTGGGCAGATTGCCCTCGCCCGACCAGAGCGGAATCACGCCGGGCACCGTGAAGCCGTACATGGCGGCCTTGACGATGCCGCTGTCTGGTTCGTCACGAGCCTGGCGGGTGATGGCGGCGAGGAGCGTTTCCGGGTTCATCCTGCCGTTAAGCCAAAAGCGAACCCGGATGTCCAGCACCCGGGTTCGCGGGAGGCATGCCCGACCCGCGTCAGGCCCGCGGCTTGAGCGTGTCGCGGATTTCCGCCAGCAGTTCCTCCGACCGGGTGGGTCCGGCGGGCGGCGGCGGCGGTTCGGCCTTCTTCAGCCGGTTCGACACCTTGACCAGCTGGAACAGCACGAAGGCCACGATCAGGAAATTGACGACGATGGTGATGAAGGCGCCATAGCCCAGCACCGCGCCCTGCTTCTGCGCCTCCGCCAGCGACATGGCGGTGACGTTCGAGGACAGCGCAAGGAAGTAGTTGTCGAAGTTGAGCCCGCCGGTGACCGCCCCGATGATCGGCATGATCAGCAAGTTGACGATGCCATCGACGATCTTGCTGAAGGCCGCGCCGATGATCACGCCGATCGCCAGGTCGAACGCGTTGCCCTTGAGGGCGAATGCCTTGAACTCTTTCCACATGGTTATTTACCCCTTGTTGAAACTGCATCCCGCCGTTGCAGAAAGCCGCAGCTTACCGGATCGCCCCGCATCTGGCAAAACAAGCCGACCATAACGCAGGGAACGAGAGGCAATGATTTACCGGCGGACATTTTATCCCGAATTGCAGCCCTTCCATCGGGGCCGCCTGCGGGTGTCGGACCTGCACGAGATCTATTTCGAGGAATGCGGCAACCCGGAGGGCAAGCCCGTGGTGGTCCTGCATGGGGGCCCCGGGGGCGGCATCTCCCCCTTCCTGCGGCAGATGCATGATCCGCGCGCCTACCGGATCATTCTCTTCGACCAGCGCGGCTGCGGCCAGTCGACGCCCCATGCGGAACTGCGGGAAAACACCACCTGGGACCTGGTCTCGGACATGGAGCGGCTGCGCACATGGCTGGGCATCCAGCGCTGGCAGGTGGTGGGTGGCTCCTGGGGCTCCACCCTGGCGCTCGCCTATGCGGAAACCCATCCGGAGCGGGTGACGGAACTCATCGTGCGGGGCATCTTCACGCTCCGCAGGTCCGAAATCCGCTGGTTCTACCAGGAAGGGGCGAACGCCCTCTTTCCGGACGTGTGGGAGAGTTTCCTGGCGCCCATCCCCACGTCCGAGCGGCACGACCTGGTCGCCGCCTATCATCGCCGCCTGACGGGATCAGACCGTGCGGCGCAACTCGCCTGCGCCAGGGCCTGGAGCCAGTGGGAAGCCTCCACGCTTTCCCTGCTCCCCGACGAGAAGCGGGTGAGCGACTTCGGGGCGGACCGCTTCGCGCTGGCCTTCGCCCGGATCGAATGTCACTATTTCATGAACGGCGGCTTCTTCGCGCGTGACGGCCAGCTTCTGGCCGATGCGCATCGGCTGAAGGACATTCCCGGCGCCATCATCCAGGGCCGCTACGACGTGGTGACGCCGCCTTTCACCGCATGGGAACTGCACGACGCCTGGCCCCGCGCGGACTTCATCATGGTGCCGGACGCCGGCCACACCGCCACAGAACCCGGCACCGCTGATGCGCTGGTGACGACCACGGACCGGTTCCGGCATGCAAACTGCGCATAGCTGAGGAGCAAAGGCACGGGCCGTTTGCTGCAATCTGTTCACAATCTCACACCATATCGATGCTGCAACGCAACAAACCCTCCCCTGCAGCAAGCGAGCAACCACAATGATCGTCTTTTCCGCCATGCGCGATTTTGCCGACGGCCTCACCCGCGGCTTCTCCATCTTCCTCACCGAGCGCCACAACGTGGCCGAGCGGGCCCTGTCGCCTTCGACGTCCAAGCGGCCGCCGCGCGCAGGCTGAGTCGCGCGCGTAACACTGTGGCGGCCGGAATTTGTTTTTGGCCGCCAAAATGCCACCGCACGCCCTCTTTGAAGCCGGGTTCGGATGGCATCTTCATTTTCACAGGGCGGACGGAGCGGCTTCGACTTTTTTCACAGCCAGACCGGAACCTCTTTCCACCCTGGGCGTTGTTGAGCGCCATACAGATTCAGTTTGGCCCGCATGGCTCCTGTCGCCGTCCCGAGTCGTGAAGGCCATCGGCCCGTCCGTACCCTGCCGGTACGGGCGGGCCACTTACGTTCTGGAAGGCGAATCGGTCTAGGCTCAGCCCCATGGACCTTGACCGCGCCCTGCTCCAGATCGGCGGCTCCCCCGTCACCCTGCTCGACCTGCTGATCGCGGCCGCGGTCTTCGCACTTTTGCTGCTGGTGGCCGCCGTGGTGCTCTCCTGGCGGGCGCAGTCCAGCCGCCAGGCGGAGATGGCGGCCAGCGCACGGCGCACCGCCGAACTCGAATTCCGCATCGCCGAGCTCTCCGGCGCCCTGAAGAGCCTCGCCGAACAGGCACAGGGCTCCCAGATGCAGCTCGTCTCCACGCTGGACGAGCGCTTGGGCCAGGTGTCGGAGCGGCTGGGCGTGAACCTCATGGACCAGGCGGAGCGCACGGGCCAGTCCCTCAAGCAGCTGCATGAGCGCCTGGCCGTCATCGACGCGGCGCAGAAGAATATCACCGCCCTCTCGGGTGAGATGCTGAGCCTCAAGGACATCCTCTCCAACAAGCAGGCGCGCGGGGCCTATGGCCAGGCGCGCATGGAGGCGATCATCCGCGACGGGCTGCCCACCGGGGCCTATGCCTTCCAGGGAAGCCTGAGCAACGGCACCCGGCCGGATTGCCTCGTCTCGCTCCCCGATTCGCCCATCCGCCTGGTGATCGACGCCAAGTTCCCCCTCGAAGCCTTCAACGCCCTCAAATCCGCGAGCGGCGAAACCGGCCTGCGCAATGCCGAGGCCCGCCTCCGCGGTGACGTGCTGAAGCATGTGAAGGACATTGCCGGGAAATACCTGATCAGCGGCGAAACGCATGAGACGGCGATCATGTTCGTGCCCTCCGAGTCCGTCTATGCCGAGCTCTACGAGAAGTTCGAGGACGTGATCCAGAAGGCCCACCGCGCCCGCGTCATCATCGCCTCACCCAATGTGCTGATGCTTCTGGTGCAGACGCTGCAAGCGATCTTCAAGGACGCCCGCATGCGCGAGCAGGCCGGGCTGATCAAGGTGGAGGTGACGCGGCTTCTGGAAGACGTCGGCCGGCTGAAGGAACGCGTGGGCGACCTGCAGAAGCATTTCGGCATGGCCGCGACCGACCTCGAAAAGCTCGGCGTCTCGGCGGACAAGATCACGCGGCGCGGCTTGAGGATCGAGAGCCTGGAGCTGGAGGAGCCTGCGGTCGAGGCCGTGCGGCCGAAGCTGGTGGAGCGGGGGTGACCCCCATGATGCCTTCGCCGGCGTGACGGAATTGAGGGGAAAGCGGTTGACCTAGAGTGGCCTTCTCGCCCGGATCGCCTGGGTGAGCGTTCCCTCGTCCAGATAGTCGAGTTCGCCGCCGACCGGCACGCCATGCGCAAGCCGTGAGGCCGCGATGCCCAGTCCCTTCAGGCGCTCGGTGATGTAATGCGCCGTCGTCTGGCCCTCGACGGTGGCGTTGAACGCCAGCACCACCTCCTTCACCTCGCCCGTGCCGGCGCGTTCGATGAGGGAGCCGATGCTGAGGTCCTCGGGGCGGATGCCTTCGATGGCGGAGAGCGTGCCGCCCAGCACATGGTAGAGGCCGTTCCAGGCGCCCGCGCGCTCCAGCGCCCAGAGGTCGCCCACCTCCTCCACCACGCAGATTGTGCTGCGGTCGCGGCGCTGATCGGTGCACAGCGTGCAGGGGTCCACCGTGTCGACGTTGCCGCAATCGGAGCAGATCGTGACCTTTTCCTGCGCTTCCGCCATGGCGGAGGCCATAGGCACCAGCAGGCGTTCACGGTTCTTGATGAGGAAAAGCGCCGCGCGCCGGGCCGAGCGGGGGCCGAGCCCCGGCAGTTTCGCCAAGAGCTGGATCAGCCTCTCGATCTCGGGTCCTGTCGTGCGGCGCGACATCAGAAGGGCAGCTTGAGCCCGGGCGGAAGCGGCAGGCCGCCGGTGACGGACTTCATCTCCTCCGCCATCATCGCTTCCGACTTGGACTTGGCATCGGTGTGGGCGGCGAGGATGAGGTCCTCGAGGATTTCCTTCTCCTCGGGCTTCAGGAGCGACGGATCGATGGTGAGCGCGGTCATCACGCCCTTGCCGCTCATGGTGAGCTTGACGAGGCCGCCGCCCGACTGGCCCACCACTGTGGCCTGTTCCAGCTTGGCCTGCATCTCGGCCATGCGGGACTGCATGGCCTGGACCTGTTTCATCATGTCACCGAGATTCTTCATCGCTCTCACTCATGTTGGGGGCAAGGATATTGGCGTCGGGTTCCTTCACGTCGACGATCTCGGCGCCGGGGAAGCGCTTCAGCACCGCCTGCACGTCCGGGTGTTCGCGCGCCATGATGAACAGGCTGTCCTTGGCTTCCTGGCGCTGGCGGGCGACCGGCTTGTCGCCGCCGTCCTTCGCCACCATGACGATCCAGCGAAGCCCCGTGAAGGCTTCGAGCTTGCGGCCGATTTCATTGGCGAGGCCGGGGTGCGCGCCCGGCTCGAGTGCCAGCTCGAACTGGCCGGGGGAAATGCGGATCGGGCGGATCAGGCTTTCGAGATCGGTCTTGAGCTTGATGTCACGCTTCTCGGTGGCGAGCGCCAGCAGGTCCTTGAGGCTCGAGAAGGCGCGCGCCTGGGGGGGAGCGGAGGGCGGCATGTTCGCCTGCGGCTTCACCGCGAGGGCCGCCTGGGATTCGACGGGAGACTCGGAATTGCCGCGCAGCAGTTCGCGCGCGCTGAGCGGCACGACGCGTTCGGTGGGCTGTGCCTGCTTGACGAGTTTCGCCAGTTCCTCCCCGCCCGGCAGGTCGGCGGCGTGAGCCAGGCGGATCAGCACCATTTCGGCGGCCATCAGCGGATCGGAATGGAGTTCGGCCTCGCGGATGCCCTTGAGCAGCATGGACCAGGCGCGGGTCAGATGCGCGATGCCGCATTTCTGCGCATGCTCGATCCCGCGCGTCTTCTCCGCCTCGGTGCGCGAGGTGTCGGCAAGGGCGCCGTCCTTCACCACCTTCAGCCGCGTGACCCAGTGCACGTAATCCGCGAGGTCGCTCAGGATCGTGGCCGGGTCGCCGCCGCCCCGGTACTGCTGCTCGATCTCCTCGATCGCGGCCTTGGCATCGCCCGACATCACGGCCTCGAACAGGTCGATGATGCGGGACCGGTCCATCAGGCCCAGCATGGAGGCGACATCCGCCGCCTTCACCCGGCCCTCGCCATAGGCGATGGCCTGGTCGAGAAGCGACAGGCCGTCACGCACGGAGCCTTCGGCGGCGCGCGCGATCATGGCCAGCGCGTCAGGCTCTGCCTCGACGCCTTCCTTCACCGCGATGTTGCCATAGTGCGAGGCGAGCAGCGCGGCATCCAGCCGCTTCAGGTCGAAGCGCTGGCAGCGTGACAGGATGGTGACGGGAACCTTGTTGATCTCGGTCGTGGCGAAGATGAACTTCACATGCGGCGGCGGCTCTTCCAGCGTCTTCAGCAGCGCGTTGAAGGCGCTCTTCGAGAGCATGTGCACTTCGTCGATGATGTAGACCTTGTAGCGCGCCTGGACGGGCGCGTAGCGCACGCTGTCGATGATCTCGCGCATGTTGTCGACGCCGGTGTTGGACGCGGCGTCCATCTCGATCACGTCCATGTGGCGCGATTCGAGGATGGCCTCGCAATGGGGGCCATAGGACGGCATGTCGATCGTCGGCTTGTCGCCATAATTGAGGGCGCGGGCGATGAGGCGGGCGGTGGTGGTCTTGCCCACGCCGCGAACTCCCGTCAGCATGAAGCCTTGCGCGATGCGGCCCGAGGCGAAGGCGTTGGTGAGGGTGCGCACCATCGCCTCCTGGCCGATCAGGTCAGGGAATGTGCGGGGGCGGTATTTCCGGGCAAGAACGCGATACCCTGTGGCGTTCGCGCCGCTCTGAGTCTCGTCCATGGGCGGGCTTCCGCAGGGTCGCCTAGAGAAATGAGGTGGGAGGCTGGACGGGCAACCCGTTCCGGTCTCGTTAGGGCTGCTTCCTTCCGGACCTGACCCGGTTGGCGAGCGGCACGTCCGCCGCCAACCTCCCGGGGGCTATATGGGCGTTCGGGGAACAAAAGGCAAGCGCCATGGCTTGCCAAGGCCGCCAGCCGGGGGCATTCTCCAACCCTAGGGGACGATCACGAGGAGCGGTCACATGTCCAGGAAAATCCTTTCGGCGCTTGCCGGCCTCATGGGCCTGGCGGTGCTCGCACCGGCGGCCTCGGCGGCTGATTTCTTCGCCTTCGGCCACCCCGACGACGAGGGAACGCGGGTGTGGAAGCCCTATGTGGTCGAGAAGAACTGCGCGGAGGACTTCTACCACTGCACGGTGCGCATGGATTACGCCCCATCCGAGCGCGCCATGGTGGTGAGGCCGGGCAGCTACTGGTACCAGAAGCCCTTCAAGGTCTACCGCTATGGCGATTTCAGGCACCACCACAAGCACCGGCACGCCTACAGGCACGGTGTGTCCGCCCATATGGCCTGGTGCAGCGGCCGCTACCGGAGCTATGACCCGGCGACCGACACCTTCCTCGGCAAGGGCCACACGCGCCGCACGTGCAACAGCCCCTATGACGGGCGCTGACCCACTCGATTGACCGGCGGCGGCAGGTTGACTAAGTGACGGCCATGCCGCTGCTCCCCATCGTGACACTGCCAGACGAAAAGACACTCCGCGAGGTTTCCAAGCCCGTTTCCGCGGTCGATTCAGCCGTGAAGAAGCTGTGGGACGACATGCTGGAAACCATGTACCACGCACCGGGCATCGGGCTGGCCGCGATCCAGATCGGCGTTCCGCAGCGCCTCCTCGTCATCGACCTCTCGAAGGAGGGGGAGGAGAAGAAGCCGCTCTTCGTCGCCAACCCGGAGATCATCTGGGCCAGCGAGGCACAGAGCGACTATGAGGAAGGCTGCCTCTCGATCCCTGAATATTACGACATGGTCACGCGGCCGGCCGAAATCACCGTGCGCTACCTGGACCGGCAAGGCGAGCCCCGGCAGATACATGCCACGGGGCTGATGGCCACCTGCCTGCAGCACGAGATCGACCATCTGAACGGCGTGCTCTTCATCGACCACATCTCCCGGCTGAAGCGCGAGCGGGTGATCAAGAAATTCCAGAAGGCCCAGCGGCTCGGAAAGCTCTAGCCCGATGCGCCTCGTGTTCATGGGAACGCCGGACTTCGCGGTCGAAACGCTGAAGGCCCTGACAGGGGACGGGCATGAGGTCGTCTGCGTCTATTCCCAGCCGCCCCGCCCGGCGGGCCGCGGCATGGCGGAACGGCCCTCGCCCGTTCATGCCTTCGCGGCGTCGCAGGGCATCGAGGTGCGGACACCCGTCTCGCTCAAATCGCCGGAAGAACAGGCCCGTTTCGCGGCGCTGAGGCCGGATGCGGCGGTGGTCGTGGCCTATGGGCTGCTGCTGCCCAAGCCCCTCCTCGATGCGCCGCGGCTTGGCTGCTTCAACGTCCATGCCTCGCTGCTGCCGCGCTGGCGGGGTGCCGCCCCCATCCAGCGCGCCATCATGGCGGGCGACGCGGAAACGGGCGTCACCATCATGCGCATGGCGGAAGGCCTCGATACGGGGCCGATGTGCCGGGTGGGGAAGATCCCGATCACACCCGCCACGACCGCGCAATCGCTGCATGACGAACTGGCCGCGCTCGGTGCACGGCTGATGGTGGAGGCGCTGGCCGAGGACGCCCTCGCCTGCGTTCCGCAGCCCGTCGAGGGCGTAACCTATGCGAAGAAGATCGACAAGGCGGAGGCCCGCATCGACTTCTCCCGGAGCGCGGAAGAGGTGCGCAACCACATCCACGGCCTTTCACCCTTTCCGGGCGCGTGGTTCCAGGCCAACGACACGCGCATCAAGGCGCTGCTGTGCGAGGTGGTGGCGGGGAAGGGCAAGGCCGGAACCTTCATCGACGATCACCTCACCATCGCCTGCGGCACCGGCGCAATCCGCTTCCTCAAGCTGCAGCGCGAAGGCAAGGGCGCAATGGAGGCGAAGGACTTCCTGCGCGGCTTCCCCATCACCCGGGGTACGGAACTCGACACGAGTAACAGATAATCAGTTGAAATCGACCTTGCTCCCTTGTAGGCGTCACCCCGGCGAAGGCCGGGGTCCAGATGTAGTTCCGCAGGCGAGGCAAGAAAGCTGGATCCCGGCCTTCGCCGGGATGACGGCATAATAGACTGGGATGCGCGCCGATTCGATCCCGTCGGCTCTTCAGTTAATTAAAGCGGAATTCTTGCCTTAGGATCAGATATAGTTGCTCGGCACCTTCACGATCGAACTGCAGACTTTGGCTGACCTTTTCAGGATGCTCGCGGCTCGAGCGCCCATAGGTATCGATTTGTAGGAGAACACGGCCATCGCGCTCAATTACGGCATACTTGGCCTTGATCTCATCGTGAAGCGATGCACGATCCATGTTTTTGCGCTCAAATTTCCTGATGAGTGCCATCCCGAACCTCTTTCTAAAAATTGATCACAAACTCAATGCCCAGATACAAACTCACAATTGAATATGATGGCCTACCCTTCACCGGCTGGCAATCCCAGGCGGGGGGAACCTCCGTGCAGGACGTGATCGAGCGGGCCGTCTCCATCATCAATGGCGGGCATTCCATGGTCTATGGCGCGGGCCGCACGGATGCGGGCGTGCATGCGCTGGCGCAGGTGGCGCATGTGGACCTCGTGAAGAATTGGGACACGTTCAAGCTCCGCAACGCGCTGAACGGCAACATGCGCGAACACCCGGTGAGCGTGCTCGAAGCCGAGGAGATGCCGGAGGACTTCCACGCGCGCTTCTCCGCCACGCGGCGCTATTATCTCTACCGCATCCTGAACCGGCGCAGCCCTCCCGCGCTCGACCGCGGCAAGGTGTGGTGGCTGCCGGTGGACCTCGATTCGGATGCGATGCATGAGGCGGCGCAGCACCTCGTGGGCAAGCATGACTTCACCACCTTCCGCGCGGCGCAGTGCCAGGCCAATTCGCCGGTGAAGACGCTGGACCGCTTCGAGGTGGCCCGCTATGGCGAGCTGATCGAAATCCGCGCCGATGCGCGCTCCTTCCTGCACAACCAGGTGCGCTCCATGGTGGGCTCTCTCCGTCTCGTCGGCGAAGGCAAGTGGACCCCATGGGATATGAAGCGCGCCCTTCAGGCGGCGGACCGCACGGCCTGCGGCCCGGTCGCCCCGCCGGACGGCCTCTATCTCCTGCGCGTCGGCTACAGTTCGGCGGAGAAATAGGCTGCGATGATGCGGCTGTAGACCGCCTGGGTGGCGCGCAGCTCCTCCACCCCGATGCGCTCATCCGTCTGGTGGATCGTCGCGTTGGTCGGGCCGAATTCGAGGACCGGGCAGTAATCCTTCACGAAACGCGCGTCCGACGTGCCGCCGCTTGTCGAAAGCTTCGGCAGCACGCCCGTCTCCCGCTCCACCGCATCCTGCACGAGGCCGACGAAGGCGCCGGGCTCGGTGATGAAGGCATCCGCACCCTCGGTGGCAGACACCGTCCAGCTTCCGCCCATCTCGGCCTTCACGCCTGCGATCTCCGCATCCACCCACTGGCGGAGCGAGGCGAAGCTGTGCTCGGTCGAGAAGCGGATGTTGAACTTCGCCGTGGCGCGCGACGGGATGACGTTGCCCGCCGGGTTGCCGACGTCGAAACTGGTGACGGCGAGCGTCGAGGGATCGAAATGCTCATTGCCCTCGTCCAGCCGCGCCGAGGCGATCCGGTCGATGAAGCGGGCGAGCTTGGGGATGGGGTTGTCCGCCTTGTGGGGATAGGCGGCATGGCCCTGCTTTCCCTCCACCGTGACCGTGAAGCTCAAGGAGCCGCGACGGCCGATCTTGATCGTGTCGCCAAGTTGGTCCACGCAGCTCGGCTCGCCGACGATGCAATGGTCGGGGATGTGGCCGTTTTCCCGCATCCATTCGAGCACCTTGACCGTGCCGTTGATGGCGGGGCCTTCCTCGTCGCCGGTGATGAGGAAGGAGATCGAGCCCTTGAACTTGCCCGCACTCCGGACGAAGTCGATGGCGGCACCCGCGAAGGCCGCGACCGAGCCCTTCATGTCACAGGCCCCGCGGCCATAGACGAAGCCATCCGCGACGTCGGCGGCGAAGGGCGCATGTGTCCAGCTCTCGACGATCCCCTCCGGCACCACGTCCGTGTGGCCCGCGAAGCAGAGGTGCGGGCTGCCTGAACCGATGCGGGCGAAGAGGTTCTCGACGTCCGCCGTGCCCTCCTCCCGGAAGATCAGCCGCTGGCAGACGAAGCCGTGGGTGGACAGCAGGTTCTCGAGATAGGTGAGCGCCCCGCCCTCGGCAGGCGTGACGGACCGGCAGCGGATCAGGTCCTGCAGGAGCGGAACGGGATCGGTGGGGCTGTTTCTCATGGCGGGCACTCGCACAGTTGAATCCACTCATACCGCCCCTCTGTGCGTCACCCCGGCGAAAGCCGGGGTCCAGCTTCGGGCAGAAAAGCTGGATTCCGGCCTTCGCCGGAATGACGCCAGGAAGAGAGCGCCCGGGCTCTAATCCCGGAGCAATTCGTTGATCGAGGTCTTCGAGCGCGTCTTCTCGTCCACGCGCTTGACGATCACCGCGCAGTAGAGCGAAGGCGCAGGCGAGCCGTCGGCATAGGGCTTCTGCGGCAGCGACCCGGAGACCACCACCGAATAGGGCGGCACCTTGCCCATGTGGACCTTGCCGGTGTCGCGCTCGATGATCTTGGTGGACTGGCCGATGAACACGCCCATGGAGATGACGGAGCCCTCCCCCACAACCACGCCTTCCACGACCTCGGAACGCGCGCCGATGAAGCAGTTGTCCTCGATGATGGTGGGGCCGGCCTGCATCGGCTCCAGCACGCCGCCGATGCCGACGCCGCCCGAGAGATGCACGTTCTTGCCGATCTGGGCGCAGGAGCCGACCGTCACCCAGGTGTCCACCATGGTGCCGGTATCGACATAGGCGCCGAGGTTGACGAAGGACGGCATGAGGATGGCGCCCGGCGCAATGTAGGCCGACTTGCGGACCACGCAGTTGGGAACGCTGCGGAAGCCAGCGGCGCGGAACTCCTTCTCCGTCCAGCCGTCGAACTTGGAGGGGACCTTGTCCCACCAGGAGGAGCCGCCCGGGCCGCCGGAGATCATCGTCATGTCATTGAGGCGGAAGGAGAGGAGAACTGCCTTCTTGAGCCACTGGTTCACGTGCCAGTCATCGCCCCGCTTCTCGGCGACGCGGGCCTTGCCGGAATCGAGAAGGTCGAGGGCGGCATTGACCGCGTCGCGCACGGCGCCCCGGGTTTCGAGGTTGACCTTGTCGCGGGCCTCCCAGGCCTGCTCGATGGTGGTCTGAAGATCGGTCATGCTGTCCCTCCCGTTCTTGAAATGCTGGAATTCACCTTCGCCAGGAATTGGGCGAGATCGTCGGTGACGTGGTGGATGTGCTGCTGTTCGACGCCGCCCGTGGCCTTGTTCAGGTGTTCGGCGTCATGGTTCTCGGGGCTCACCACCAGCACCGTCGTCATGCCCAGGGCATGCGGGGCCTCGAGGTTGCGGGCGATGTCCTCGAACATGGCCGAGGTCTCGGGCCGGATGCCGGTCTGGCGGATGAATTTGCGGTAAGGCTCCATCTCGGGCTTGGGGATGAAGTCCGAATGCACGATGTCGAAGATGTCGCCGAAGTGATGCGTGATGCCGATGCGGTTCAGGACCTTCTCGGCATGGGCCACCGTGCCGTTGGTGAAGATCAGCTTGCGGCCGGGGAGTGCATGCAGCGCCTCGTCCAGCGCGGCGTTCTGCGGCACGGGCGAATGGTCGATGTCATGCACATAGTCGAGGAATTCATCCGGCGTGATGCCGTGCTCGGTCATCAGCCCGCGCAGCGTGGTGCCATATTTGTAGAACATCTCCTTCTGCCGCCGCTTGGCTTCCGCGTAATCGACGTTGAGAAGGCGCGAGACGAACTCGCCCATCTTGACGTCGATCTGGTCGAACAGCCGGCAGGTCGCCGGATAGAGCGTGTTGTCCAGGTCGAAGACCCAGGTGTCGACGTGGGAAAAACCTCTCATTCGCCGGCCCGCGAGATGCGCGTGCCGACGCCGTGGGGCGTCAGGAGTTCGAGCAGCACGGAATGCGGCACGCGGCCGTCGAGGATGATGACGCCCTCCACACCGCTCTCGACCACCGCCGCGGCACTCTCCACCTTGGGGATCATGCCGCCGGTGATGGTGCCGTTCTCGACGAGCTTCGGCAGGTCCTCGATGCTCAGTTCGCTGATCAGGTTCTTGTCCTTGTCGAGCACGCCCGCGACGTCGGTCAGCAGCAGCAGGCGCTTGGCGCGCGTCGCCGTGGCAATGGCGCCTGCAGCCGTGTCGGCGTTGACGTTGAAGGTCTCGCCGTTCACGCCCACGCCCACGGGCGCGATCACCGGGATGGCGTCGCTCTTCATGATGGTCTGGAGGATCTCGGTGTTGACCTTCACCGGCTCGCCCACGAAGCCGAAGTCGATCTCGACGGTCTTGCCGGTGGCGGGGTCGGTCCTGGTCTTGGTCAGCTTCTCGGCGATCATCAGGTTGCCGTCCTTGCCGGAGATGCCCACCGCGCGGCCGCCCGCCTGCTGGATCGAGGCGACGATCGACTTGTTGATCGAGCCGGACAGCACCATCTCGACCACCGACATGGTGGCCTCGTCGGTGACGCGCAGCCCTTCGCGGAATTCCGGCTGCACTTCCAGCTTGTCGAGCATGCGGTTGATCTGCGGGCCGCCGCCATGGACGACGATGGGGTTCAGGCCGCAGACCTTCAGCATCACCATGTCGCGCGCGAACTGGTGGGCGAGCTTGGGGTCCACCATGGCGTGGCCGCCATATTTCACCACGATGATCTGGTCGTCGTAGCGCTGCAGGAAGGGCAGCGCCTCGGAAAGGATTCGGGCCGTCGTGGCGATTTCGTCCATGGAAGTGATCCCCGTCAATCGAGAAGCGTCCTACAGGACTATTGCGACGGTTTCAAAGGGTCAGATCAGGCCCGCGATCTCCGCCCGGAGCTCCGGAATCCCCACGCCCTTCTCGCTCGAGGTGGCATGGATCTCGGGGAAGGCGGCGGCATGCTTCCGGATCGCGGCGGAAACCTTTTCAGCAACCGTCTCGAGTTCCGCCGGCTTGATCTTGTCTGCCTTGGTCAACACGATCTGATAGGTGACGGCGGCCTCGTCCAGGAGGTCGAACATCTCCTCGTCCGCTTTCAGGATGCCGTGGCGGCTGTCGATCAGCACGAAGGCGCGGGTCAGGCCCGGGCGGCCGCGGAGATAGCCCCTCAGCACCGCCTGCCACTGCTTCACCTCGTTCTTGGGGGCCTTGGCATAGCCGTAGCCCGGCATGTCCACGAGGGTGAGCTGGCCGTTGACGTCGAAGAAATTAAGCTCGCGCGTGCGGCCCGGCGTGTTGGAGGCGCGCGCCAGCCCGTTGACGCCGGTGAGCGCGTTGATGAGGGAGGACTTGCCCACGTTGGAGCGCCCCGCGAAGGCGATCTCGACGCCGCGCTCGGGGGGCAGCTGTTCCAGCTTCGCCACGCCCAGAATGAAACGGGACGGGCCGCCGAACAGGCGGCGGCCCGCGTCGATGTGGTCCGTTGTGAAACGCTCGCTCAACTTGCGGCCTTCTTCTTCAGGAAGGGCAGGCTGTTGCGGATGTTGCCGAAGAAGTCGATCTCGACGCCATGGCGCTTCATGATCAGCGACTGCTGCAGGATCGAGAGCGTGTTGCTCCAGGCCCAGTAGATCACGAGGCCCACCGGGAAGGTGCCCAGCATGAAGGTGAAGATCACCGGCATCCAGTTGAACAGGCTCGCCTGCACCGGATCGGGCGGGGTGGGGTTCAGGCGCATCTGCAGCCACATGGTGATGCCCATGACGATGGGCCACACGCCGATCAACAGCATGGCGGGCGGCGTCCAGGGAATGAGGCCGAAGAGGTTGAACAGGCTCGTCGGGTCGGGCGCGGAGAGGTCCTGGATCCAGCCGAAGAAGGGGGCGTGGCGCAGCTCGATGGACGTCAGGATCACCTTGTAGAGCGCGAAGAAGATGGGGATCTGCACCACGACGGGCAGGCAGCCCGAGAGCGGCGAGACCTTCTCGCGCTTGTAGAGCTCCATCATGGCCTGCTGCTGCTTCATCCGGTCGTCCGGATACTCGACCTTCAGCTTCTCCATCTCGGGCTGGAGCTTCTTCATCTTGCTCATCGAGGCGTAGGACTTGTTGGCCAGCGGGAAGACCGCGGCCTTGACGAGCACGGTGGCGATGAGGATCGCGACGCCGAAGTTGCCCACCATGCCCTTCAGCCAGTCGAGCAGGTAGAAGAAGGGCTTGGTCAGGAAATAGAACCAGCCCCAGTCGATCATGTAGTTGAAGCCCTGGATCTGGTACTTCGTCTCGATCGCATTGATGGTGCTGACCACCTTGGCGCCGGCGAAAACCCGGTCCAGGTGGGTGGCCGACTGGCCCGGCTGCACGACGAGCGCATCCTTGGCGAGATAGTCGGTCTGGTAGAGGTCGCGGCCATTGGCCTTGGTGTGGATGAAGCTCGAGGTGACGGGCTTGCCCTGATCGGGGATGACCGCGGCGGCCCAGTACTTGTCCGTGAAGCCGAGCCAGCCGCCCGTCGTGTCGATCTTCGTGGGCTCGGTCTGCTCCGCGACGTCCGAATAGTGGATTTCCTGCAGGCTGCTGTCGAGCCAGCCGAGCATGCCCTCGAAGAACACCCAGTAGCCGGAAATGACCGGCGTGTCCTGGCGCTGGATGCGCGCATAGGGAATGAGCGCCACCGGAGCCTGCGACCTGTTCTCCACCGTCTGGGTGACGGTGAAGACATATTCGTCGCTGACCTCGACCTTGCGGGTGAAGAGGAGGCCCTCGCCATTGTCCCAGGTGAGCGTGACCGGCTGGCCCTCGGCCAGCACGGCGCCCGCCGGGGCGGTCCACACCGTCTTGGAATCAGGGAGCTTCGCCAGCGTGCCGGTGGCCGGCACCATGCCCTGTTCGGCGAACAGCGCGCCGGGCGTGCCGGCGGGGGAGAGGAAGGTGATGGTGGGGCTCTTGGGATCGATCGTCTCGCGGTAGCGCACGAGATGCAGGTCGTCGAACTGGGCGCCCTGCAGATTGATCGAGCCCGTGACATAGGGCGTCTCGATCGCCACGCGCGGCGTGGCGGCGATGGCCTGTTCGCGCGTGGCGGGTGGCGCGGCGGCCGTTCCGGGAACGGCGCCTCCGGCGGCCTGCGGGGCGGTGCCGGCCTGGCCGGGCGCCGCGGTCTCCGCCGTCGGGGCCTGCTGGGTCAGCTTCTCCTGCAGCGGTGCGGCGTAGAAATACTGCCAGCCGAAGATGATCAGCATGGAGAGGACGATGGCAAGAATGAAATTCTTGTTGTCGTAGTTCATGATGTTCCCTTGTCCGCCGGCAGATGGGCGGTGCGGTGCAGCCTTTTCAAGGCCGAAATGAGATCTTTGTCGAGATCGGGAAAGGGGCGCCCGAATGTCGGGGCGCGGCCGATCAGCACGTAATCGTGGCCGGGCCGCGCGAGGGCGTCGAGCCTGAGGCGGGCGAGTTCGCGCAAGCGGCGCTTCACCCGGTTGCGGACTACGGCATTGCCCAGCTTTTTCGTGGCCGTGAAGCCGACGCGGGGCGGGGCGTCATCTCCGCGCGCGCGCATCTGCACCACCATGCCCGGCATGGCGGCATAGAGCGCCCGGGCGGCGGCAACGAAATCCTGCCGTCGCTTCAGGCGCTCCATTGTCGGGAAATCCGGCGCTCAGGCCGAAAGGCGCTTGCGGCCCTTGGCGCGGCGGCGGGCGAGAACATTGCGGCCGCCAACGGTCGCCATGCGCGCACGGAAGCCATGGCGGCGCTTGCGGACGATCTTCGAGGGCTGATAGGTGCGCTTCACGTTCTTAACTCCGTTCTGGGCCGGGCAGGCCAATGATTTCAATTACATGATCCGTGGAAACGGGTCATGCCCCGAGAGAAATGCTTTCCGCTTCAGGAATTTCGCTGGGCTTATGGGGGAAAAGCGAAAAGAAGTCAACGAAGCCGCGCTGCCGCTTTTGGCTCGGCTCACGAGAAGGTGAAGCCACTATCTTCCGGACCGGCGATGGTGCAGGGCTATGATCGTAACATGAGACAGGCCGCAAAGCAGAACCCGCGCCGCGCCGGACCGCCGCCCCACGGCGCCGGCCGGGCCGCCCGTTGGCTGCCCGCGGCGGGGCTGCTGCTGCTCGTGGCGCTGGGCTACGGGCTCGGCCTGCACCGGCACATCTCGCTCACCGCGCTCGCCGAAAACCGCGTCGTGCTGCGCCACTGGGTGGAGGGCCACCTCGCCCTGGCGCTCGGGGGCTTCATGCTGCTCTATGTGGCGGTGGTGGCCCTGTCCATTCCGGGCGCCGGAATCATGAGCATCGCGGGCGGTTTCCTCTTCGGCTGGGCCCTCAGCGCGCCGGCCACCATCATCGCCGCCGTCCTGGGATCCGCCATCGTGTTCCAGATCGTGAAGACGTCGCTGGGCGCTGCCCTGGCGGAGCGGGCGGGGCCGCTCGTGGCGCGGCTTTCGCAGGGCTTCGCGGAGAATGCCTTCAGCCTGCTGCTGTTCCTGCGGCTGACACCCGTCTTCCCCTTCTGGGCGGTCAACGCGGTGGCGGGGCTCTGCCGCATTCCATTCCGCATCTTCGTGGCGGCAACGGCCATTGGCATCGTCCCGGCTTCCTTCGCCTTCGCCTTCCTGGGAGCGGGCCTCGATCGCGTGATCGACGCGCAGCTTGCCGCCCACGCGGCATGCGTGGCCGCGCAAGGTGCCGGGAACTGCCGCTTCACCATCGAGCCTTCGGCGCTGCTCTCGCGGGAACTTCTGCTGGGCCTCTCGGCGCTGGGCCTCGTGGCGCTGGCGCCTCTCCTCCTGCGGCTGTGGAGGGCGCGGCCATGAAGCCGCGGCACTTCGACATCGCGGTGATCGGGGCGGGCTCCGGCGGCCTCGTGGTGGCCGCCGCCGCCGCGCAATTCGGCCAGCGGGTGGTGCTGTTTGAAAAGGGCGAGATGGGCGGCGACTGCCTCAATCACGGCTGCGTGCCGTCCAAGGCGCTGCTGGCGGCGGCGAAGCAGGCCCACGCCATGCGCGGGGGCGCCCGCTTCGGGATCGCCCCTGTCGAGCCGCAGGTCGATTTCGCCGCGGTCATGGCCCATGTGCGCGGCACCATCGCGGCGATCGCCCCGCATGACAGCCAGGAGCGCTTCGAGACGCTGGGCGTGACCGTGGTGCGGGCGGCCGCCCGGTTCCGTGACGCGCGGACGGTTGAAGCGGGGACCGAGCTCTTCACCGCCCGCCGCTTCGTTGTCGCCACCGGCTCCCGTCCCGCCGTTCCGCCGGTGCCGGGCCTCGCGAGCCTGGCGTTCATGACCAATGAGACGCTCTTCGCCAATGACACGCTGCCGGACCACCTGCTCGTCCTGGGGGCGGGCGCGGTGGGGCTTGAAATGGCCCAGGCGCACCGCCGGCTGGGCTCCCGCGTGAGCGTGGTCGAGGCGGGAACGCCGCTGGGCGGAAGCGACCCCGAATTGCGGGACGTGGTGCTTCACCAGCTGTCACGGGAAGGAATCGAGATCATTCCCTCGGCCACCGTGGCGCGCGCCTTCGCGGGAGAGGGCGGGCCCGCCCTCGAACTGGCGGACGGACGCATCCTCGCGGGGTCGCACCTGCTCGTCGCGGCGGGCCGCCGCCCGGCGGTGGAGGGGCTGGGGCTCGCCGCGGCCGGCATCGCCTTCACGGAAAAGGGCATCACGGTGGATGCCGGCCTGAGGACGACGAACCGGCGCGTACATGCCGTGGGCGACGTGGCGGGCGGGCGCTTCACCCATGAGGCGGGCTACCAGGCGGGCCTCGTCATCCGCAATGCGCTCTTCGGCTTGCCGGTGAAGGCCACCGCCGTCATCCCGCGCGTCACCTACACCGACCCCGAACTGGCCGAGGCCGGGCTCGGCGAGGCGGAGGCGCGGAGCCGTTACGGCGCGCGCGTGCGGGTGCTGCGCTGGCCCTTCCGCGACAATGACCGGGCCCAGGCCGAAGGGCAGACGGAAGGTCTGATGAAGGTCATCACCGGCCCATCCGGGCGCATTCTGGGGGCGGGCATCGTGGGCCCGCAGGCGGGCGAGCTGATCCAGCCCTGGCTTCTGGCCCTGGCGCAGGGACTGCGCATTTCGGCGATGACGGGGCCCGTGCTGCCCTACCCCACCCGGGGCGAGGCCGGGCGGCGCGCCGCGCTCAATTATTTTCAGGATTTTGCATCCAATCGGCTCGTCAGGGGCGTAATAAGGCTCATGAGCGCATTGCGGCCATGACAAGGGACAGCGCAAAAGCACGGCGGGAGGAGCCGGGCCTCGCCAAAGGGCTCTCGGGCAAGGTCCTGGCCATGACCATCGCCTTCGTCATGCTGGGCGAGGTGCTGATCTTCCTTCCTTCCATCGCCAATTTCCGCATCCAGTGGCTGAAGGGCCGCGTCGCGCAGGCCGAGATCGCGGCGCTTGCCGCCGAAGCCGCGCCCGACAGGATCCTCTCCAGCGACCTCCGCACCGAGATCCTGAAGGGGGCGGGGGTTCTGGTGGTGTCGCTCACCCGCGGCGAGATGCGCCAGCTGATGCTGCGCAGCGAGGAGGATCACATGATCGATGCCGCCTACGACCTGCGCGAAATCCAGTGGCTCACCGCGGTGGCCGATGCCTTCGCCGTGATGCTGCGGAACGAGGAGCGGGTGATCGGCGTGGTCGATACTCCGCCCAACATGTCGGGCGACGTGATCGAGGTGGCGCTCTACGAGGCGCCGCTGCGCCAGGCGATGATCGGTTATGCCATCAACATCCTCATCCTGTCCGTCATCCTGTCGGTGATCGTGGCGGGGCTGGTCTTCGCCACGCTGAACCAGGTGCTGGTCGGGCCGATCAAGCGGCTCACCCGCACCATGATGGCCTTCCGCGAAGACCCGGAGGACCGCTCGCGCATCGTCCAGCCCTCGAACCGCGCCGACGAGATCGGCCTGGCGGAGCGGGAACTCCACGACATGCAGTCCGAGCTGGCGCTGATGCTGCAGCAGAAGAGCCGGCTGGCGGCGCTGGGGCTCGCGGTGTCCAAGGTGAGCCACGACCTGCGCAACATGCTGTCCTCCGCGCATGTGATTTCCGACCGGCTGGCCATGGCGGAGGACCCGACGGTGAAGCGCTTCGCGCCGAAGCTGATCGTGAGCCTGGACCGCGCCATCGGCTTCCTCACCGAAACGCTGAAATACGGCCGCGCGGACGAGCCGCCCCCGGCGCGCGAGAGGATCGGGCTCAGGGAGCTGGCCGATGAGGTGGTCGAGGCGGCGGTGCTGCAGGCCTCGCACCGCATCGTGCTGTTCAACCAGGTGCCCGCGGACCTGCTGATCGACGCCGACCGCGACCAGCTGCTCCGGGTGCTCACCAACCTGCTGCGCAACGCCATCCAGGCGCTGGAGGGCGTGGAGGAGCCGCGGGGCGAAGGCCATGTCGCGCTCCGGGGCTGGCGGCAGGGCAGCGTCGTCACCATCGAGGTGCGCGACAACGGCCCCGGAATCCCCGAGCGGGTGCGGCCGCGCCTGTTCGAGGCCTTCCAGAGCGCCGCGAAGCCGGGTGGCGTGGGCCTTGGGCTTGCCATCGCCGCCGACCTGATCCGGGCCCATGGCGGGGAGATCACCCTCGAGGGAACCGGCCCCCAGGGCACGGTGTTCCACGTCACGGTTCCCGACATGGTGGTGGAACTTCACAGCGGCAGGCGCGGCGAGGGCCGCAAAACGGGCCGGATCGGCGCTTGACGCGAGCCCCCCATTCAATGTCTATAGCAATCGCAACCAACCGATGGGGATTGCCGGAATGGCCCGGCCCCCCGAAACAGGAGCTGAAGCCCACTTGAGCATTCCACCCAGGAGGCCGTTGAGCCGCGGAGCCGCCCCCCCGCAAAAGGAAGAAGGACACAGGATCAACCACCGCATCGACGCGCGCGAAGTGCGCCTGATCGGCGCCGACGGCGCCAACATCGGCGTCGTGCCGATCCGTCAGGCCATGATGATGGCCGAAGAGGCCAGCCTCGACCTCGTCGAGATTTCGCCCGACGCCAAGCCGCCCGTCTGCAAGATCCTCGACTACGGGAAGTTCAAGTTCCAGGAACAGAAGAAGGCCGCCGAGGCCCGCAAGAAGCAGAAGGTCATCGAGATCAAGGAGATCAAGATGCGCCCGATGATCGACGATCACGACTATGACGTGAAGCTGAAGGCGATCAGGCGCTTCTTCGAGGATGGCGACAAGGTGAAGATCACGCTGCGCTTCCGCGGCCGCGAGATGGCCCACCAGGAACTCGGCCAGCAGCTGCTGGACCGGGTGAAGAAGGACACGGTGGAATTCGCCAAGGTCGAGTCCGAGCCGCGCTTCGAAGGCCGGCAGATCGTCATGGTCCTGGCACCGCGCTGAGCCAAAGCTGACACGCCGCTGATGCGGCGTGCCTCTGCGCTTGCCGTTAAGTCAAGTCTTTTTTCATCGTTGTACTGGAACCGGCGGCCAACTCGCGTTAAAAGCGAGAAATGATCAGCCGCCGGTCATTCATGTTCCTTCTGTCGCTCGCCCTCGCGCTGCCCGAGGGTCAGACCGCGCATGCGGCCTCCTCCGGCGGGTCCGAAGGCGGGAGCGGCTCCGGCGGCAGCGGCGGCAGGAGTGGTAACGGCGGCGGCGGTGGCGGCAACGCCGGGGGCGGCAATTCCGGTGGCGGTGGCAATTCAGGCGGCGGCGGCAACTCAGGCGGTGGGGGCAACTCCGGCGGTGGCAGCGAGTCCTCCAGCGGCGGCACCGACAGCACAATCACCACCCGCACGCCGAACAGCACGGGCAGCCTCGGCTCCGACATATCCGACGACGGCGCGGACACGGGAAGCCTTGCGCGCAGCTCCACCGAAGCGCCGCGCGCCTCGCTCAACGATACGGATCGCATCCTCCAGGCCGTGGAGCGGGGCGATGCCATGCCGCTCAGCAACATCGTCGACGCCGTCCGCAAGCGCTATCAGGGAAAGATACTCCGGATCAGGCTGAGGGGACAGCCGGACGCCCTGCAGTACCGCATCCGCGTGCTGAGCCCCGACAACCGGCTGATCGACGTCAGGGTCAATGCCCGCACGGCGCAGATCCTCTCGGACACGGAAGGCTGATGCGCATCCTGATCGTCGAGGATGAAGAGCGGATCGCCCGCGACCTCGCCGGGGCGATGGACGCCGCCGGCTATGTCGCCGAGATCGAGACGAACGGCGAGGAAGCCTGGTTCAAGGGCGGCACGGAGCATTTCTCCGCGATCATCCTCGACCTCGGCCTGCCCGGCATCGACGGGCTGACCATTCTCAAGCGCTGGCGGCAGGAGGGCGTGTCCACGCCCGTGCTGGTCCTGACGGCGCGCGGCGCCTGGGCCGACCGGGTGGACGGCATCGATGCCGGCGCCGACGACTACCTTCCCAAGCCATTCCAGATGGAAGAGGTGCTGGCGCGCATCCGCGCCATCCTCAGGCGTTCGGCCGGGCGCGCCGAACCCCTGATCACGGTGGGGCCCGTCACGCTCGATCCGCGCGGCCGCGAGGTCAGGGTCGATGACGCCCCCGTCAGCCTCACGCCGCTGGAATTCCGGCTTCTCAACTATCTCTTCCACCATCGCGGGCGCGCCGTGTCCCAGGTGGAACTCAGCGAGAACCTCTACTCGCATGACAATGAGCGGGAATCGAATGCGATCGAGGCGCTGGTGGGACGCCTGCGCAGGAAGCTGAAGGCCGACGTCATCGAGACGCGCCGGGGCTTCGGCTACATCGTGCCGGCCCCGGAGCCGTGACCGGTCCATGAGGCCCGGCTCGCTCCGGCTGAGGCTGTTCGTGGCCGCGGCGATCTCGATTGCCATCGCACTGGTGCCCACCGGATTCGCCATGATGCGGCTGTTCGAGAAGCAGGTGCGCGACCGCGTCGTTCTCAGCCTGCGCAACGACCTGCTGCAGCTCGCCGGCGCAATCGATGTGGGCGAGGACGCCGAGATCACCGTCGACCCGATATTCGCCGACGCGCGCTATGCGACGCCCTACGGGCTGGACCCGCCCAATCACCGCTACTGGCAGGTCACCACCGCCGCAACGGGGGCGGACGGGGAGCCGGTGCTGCTCCGTTCGCCCTCGCTGTGGGACTTCAAGCTCGATCGCGGCGTGCCGACGGGGCCGAACGGCGAGCCGCTGATCATGGCTGAGGAAAAGGTGCAGGTCATGCGCCGCGGCCAGCTCGAGACGATCTCGCTTCTCGCCGCCGCGGGCGAGGCGGAGATGCAGGAGTCGCTCGGCGAATTGCGGCGGCAGCTGTTCCTCGCCTTCGCCGTGATCGGGGTGGTGATGAGCGCCGGCACCTGGCTGCAGGTGACGGTGGGGCTGAGCCCGCTGCGCCAGCTCCGCTCGGGCCTGGCCGCCATCCGCCAGGGCAGCGTGCAGCGCCTGTCCGGCAGGTTTCCGGCCGAGGTCGCGCCGCTGGTGGCCGAATTCAACGACGTGCTGAACCTGCGCGACGTCTCGCTCGAACGGGCGAGGCGCCGGGCGGGAGACCTCGCCCACGGGCTCAGGACCCCGCTCACCGTGCTTTCGGCGATCTCCCGGCAGCTGCGCAAGGCCGGCATGGCAGAGGAGGCCCGTGACATCGACGAGCAATCCGAGAACATGCTCCGCCATGTGGAGCGCGCCCTGGTGCGGGCGCGGCTGTCCAGCGGCAAGGGCTTTGCGGCGAGCGAACTCGCGGTTGCGATCGGCAGCGTGGTGGCGGCCCTCGCACGGCTTCCCGGCGCGGACGCCCTGACCTTCGAGATCGAGGTGCCGGCGGAATCGAAGGTGCCGATCGAGCAGCGCGACCTGACGGAGCTTCTTGGAAACCTGATCGACAATGCCCGGAAATGGGCCAGGACCAGGGTGCGGGTGCGGCATGCCCGGCAGATGATCACCATCGAGGATGACGGGCCCGGCGTTCCGGACGCGGAACTGGGGCGCCTGGGCGAGCGCGGCAGGCGTCTCGACGAGGCCAAGCAGGGATCGGGCCTCGGCCTGTCCATCGTCGAGGACATCGCGGACATCTATGGCCTCGCCATCACCTATGGCCGGTCCGAGCTCGGCGGGCTCAGGGTCGAAATCCGGGTCTGACTTGCATTTTCCGGCCGATTTTGCTTTATCACAGGCGTTCAAGCCGCCTGGCCTGTAAAGGGCATGCCAGGGCGGCTTTCTAACGCTTTGAAAGGATGAAGCAAAATGCCCAAGATGAAGACCAAGTCCTCGGCCAAGAAGCGGTTCAAGGTCACCGCTTCCGGCAAGATCAAGGCGGGTCAGGCCGGCAAGCGCCATGGCATGATCAAGCGCACCAACAAGCAGATCCGCAACCAGCGCGGCACGATGGTCCTGGCGGCGGGCGACGAGCGCCTCGTCAAGATCCACATGCCCTATATCGCCAAGTAAGACCGAGGAAAGACACCAATGCCACGTTCAAAGGGCGGTACAGTCGCCCGCAAGTCCCACAAGAAGGTGATCAAGCAGGCGAAGGGTTATTTCTCCCGCCGCAAGAACATCTTCCGCGTCGCCGTGCAGGCCGTCGAGAAGGCCGAGCAGTACGCCTATCGCGACCGCCGCACCAAGAAGCGCAATTTCCGCGCCCTGTGGATCCAGCGCATCAACGCCGCGACCCGCGAACTCGGCCTGACCTATGGCCGATTTATCTATGGCCTGGCCAAGGCCGGGATCGAGGTGGACCGCAAGGTTCTCGCCGATCTCGCCGTGCATGATCAGGCCGCCTTCGCCGCTCTCGTCGAGAAGGCAAAGGCCGCGCAGGCTTGATCCAAGCCGCGTAGGATCGCACGTCGAATTCCGATTGCCTTGACCGGGCCACATGGTGTCTTTCACGGCACCTGTGCCCGGTCATCTCGTTTTCAGGGGAACATCTGAATGAGTCTTGCAACTCTCGAACAGTCGATTCTTGCCGAGATCGATGCCGCAACCGATGAAGCCGCGCTCGAAGCGGTGCGCGTGGCGTCACTCGGCAAGAAAGGCTCGATCTCCGAGCGCATGAAGGGGCTGGGCGCCATGAGCCCGGACGAGCGCCGCGAAGCGGGCGCATCCTTGAACGTGCTGAAGGACAAGGTGGCGGATGCCATCGCCAGCCGCAAGGCGAAGCTGCAGGACATCGCACTGGAAGCGAGGCTCGCCTCCGAGAAGATCGACGTGACGCTTCCGGTGCGGCCTCACGGCTCGGGCACGGTGCATCCCGTCTCCCAGGTCTGGGAAGAGGTCGTGCAGATCTTCGGCGATCTCGGCTTCTCGGTGGCGGAGGGCCCGCACATCGAGGACGACTTCCACAATTTCGATGCGCTGAACATTCCGCCCGAGCACCCCGCGCGCCAGGAGCACGACACCTTCTTCTTCAACGAGAAGGAAGACGGCTCGCGCATGCTGCTCCGCACGCACACCAGCCCGGTGCAGATCCGCACCATGCTCGGCAGCAAGCCGCCGATCCGCATCATCGCACCCGGCCGCACCTTCCGCTGCGACTCGGACATGACGCACACGCCGATGTTCAACCAGGTCGAGGGCCTCGTCATCGACGAGACGACGACGCTCGCCAATTTGAAGTGGGTGCTGACCGAATTCTGCAAGGCCTTCTTCGAGGTGGACGACGTGAAGATGCGCTTCCGCGCCTCGCACTTCCCCTTCACCGAGCCCTCGATGGAAGTCGACATCCAGTATTCGCGCGAGGGCGGGCAGCTGAAGATCGGCACGGGCGACAAGTGGCTCGAAATCCTCGGCTCCGGCATGGTGCACCCCAACGTCATCCGCGCCGGCGGCATGGACCCGGAGAAGGTCCAGGGCTGGGCCTTCGGCATGGGCATCGACCGGATCGCCATGCTGAAATACGGCATCCCCGATCTCCGCGCCTTCTTCGAAGCCGATTTGCGCTGGCTTCGCCACTATGGATTCAAGGCACTGCAGGTGCCCAACCTCGCCGGAGGCCTGTCATGAAATTCACGCTTTCCTGGCTGAAGGACTATCTCGACACCACCGCGACCCTCGATGAAATCTGCGAGGGGCTGATCGGCGTCGGCCTCGAAGTGGAGGAGGTCACCGACAAGACCTCGCTGCTCGCTGACTTCAGCGTGGCACATGTCACGCTGGCCGAGAAGCACCCGAATGCCGACAAGCTGCGCCAGTGCGTGGTGGAGACGAAGGACGGCACACGCCAGGTGGTGTGCGGCGCGCCCAATGCGCGCACCGGCATCAAGGCGATCATCGCCTTGCCCGGCGTCACCATTCCCGCGACGGGGGCCGTTTTCGCCCCCGCCACGATCCGCGGCGTCGAATCCCAGGCGATGCTGTGCTCCGAGCGCGAATTGCTGATCTCGGATGAGCACAACGGCATCATCGAGGTCTCGGGCGACTGGCCCGTCGGCACGCCGGCGGCGAAGGCGCTGGGGCTGGACGACCCGATGATCTATGTGAAGGTGACGCCCAACCGCCCGGACGCGCTTGGCATCTACGGCATCGCGCGCGACCTTGCGGCCAAGGGACTGGGCACGCTGAAGCCCCTCGACGCGAAGAAGGTGGAGGGCAGTTTCGACAGCCCCATCAAGGTGTCGCTCGATTTCCCGGATGGCGACACGAAGCCCTGCCCGCTCTTCGTCGGCCGCTATGTGCGCGGCGTGAAGAACGGGCCCTCGCCCGAGTGGCTGCAGCGCCGCCTCAAGGCCATCGGCCTGCGCCCCATTTCGGCGCTCGTCGATATCACCAACTACATCACCTTCGCCTATGGCCGCCCGCTGCATGTGTTCGACGCGGACAAGGTGAAGGGCAATATCCGCGCGCGGTCCGCCCGGGACGGCGAGACGCTGGAGGCGCTGGACAACAAGACCTACACGCTCGTCCCCGGCATGACGGTGATCGCGGATGACGCGGGGCCGGAGGCCATCGCCGGCATCATCGGCGGCAGTCCCTCGGGCTGCACGGAGGACACCGTGAACGTGTTCCTCGAAGCCGCCTATTTCGACCCGCTCAGGACTGCCGCCACGGGCCGCAAGCTGGGCATCACGTCCGATGCACGCTACCGCTTCGAGCGCGGCGTGGACCCGGCCTTCACGCCCGTGGGCGCCGAGATCGCCACGCGCATGATCCTCGACCTCTGCGGCGGCGAGGCCTCGCACGTCGTCACCGCCGGCGCGGTGCCGGACACGGCGCGCAGCTACAGCCTTCGCAAGACGCGCGTCGCCTCGCTGGCCGGGGCGGAGATTCCGCTGGAGCGCCAGAAGGCAATCCTCGCGGCGCTGGGCTATGGCGTCACCGAGACGGCGGATGCCCTCACCTGCGCCGTCCCCTCCTGGCGGCCGGACGTGCATGGCGAGGCGGACCTGGTGGAAGAGGTCTGCCGCATCTGGGGCCTCGACAACATTCCGCCCCAGCCGATGGAGCGCACCAGCGCCATCGCGAGGCCAGTGCTCAATCCGCTGCAGAAGCGCATGCTCGGCGCCCGCCGCATGCTGGCATCGCGCGGCTTCAACGAGGCGATCACCTGGGCCTTCCTGCCGGAAGCCCACGCGAAGCTGTTCGGCGGCGGCCAACCCGAACTGAAGCTCGCCAACCCCATCTCCTCCGAACTCTCCGACATGCGGCCCTCGCTGCTGCCGAACCTGATCGCAGCCGCCGGCCGCAACATGGACCGCGGCTTCGCAGACATGATGCTGGCCGAAGTGGGCCACACCTATGCGGGTGACCGGCCGAAGGACGAAACGCTGCGCGCCGCCGGCATCCGCCGCGGCGCCTTCATGGCCCGCAACGTGCATGGTGGCGCCCGTGCGGTAGACGCCTTCGACGCCAAGGGCGATGCGCTGGCGGTTCTGGAAGCTGCGGGTGCGCCCGTCGCCTCGCTGCAGGTGGTGGCGGAGGCTCCCGCCTGGTTCCACCCGGGACGCTCCGGCACGATCCAGATGGGGCCGCAGAACAAGCTTGGCTTCTTCGGGGAAATCCATCCGCGCGTGCTCAGCGAAATGGACGTCAAGGGCCCGCTCGTCGCCTTCGAGCTCATCCTCAACGCCATTCCGGGCTCCAAGGCGAAGGGCGCCACGCGCGCGGCCCTCGTCACCTCGGACCTGATGCCGTTGTCGCGCGACTTCGCCTTCGTGGTGGATGACGCGGTGGAGGCCGACAAGCTGGTCAAGGCCGCGAAGAGCGCTGACAAGGCGCTGATCGCCGATGTCACCGTCTTCGACCTCTACAAGCTCGAAGGGGGCAAGACGTCGCTCGCCATCGAGGTGACGCTGCAGCCGAAGGACAAGACGCTGACCGAGCCCGAGATCGAGGCGGTTTCCCAGAAGATCGTGCAGGCGGTCGCCAAGGCCACCGGCGGAACGCTGAGGAGCTGACCATGGCCTTCGAGCAGCTGCGCCAGCACTGGCACGAGGATGCGCCGCGCGACATGCGGCGCGCCTTCGCCGAGGACCCGGACCGCTTCGCCACCTTTTCGGCAAGGGCGGATGACCTGCTGCTCGATTATTCCAAATGCGCCGTCAATGCGCGCAGCATGACGCTGCTGGCCGGACTGGCGGAAACGGCGCAGGTTGCGCGGAAGCGCGACGCGATGTTCTCTGGCGCCATCATCAACACGACGGAGGGCCGCGCCGTATTGCACACGGCGCTGCGCAACCGCGCCAACACGCCGGTGATGGTGGCGGGCCGTGACGTGATGCCGGATGTGAACGGCGTCCTCGCGGCCATGGCGGCTTTCGCGGACAGTGTGCGGAGGTCGGAGATCACCGATGTCGTCAACATCGGCATCGGCGGCTCGGACCTCGGCCCCGCCATGACCACGCTGGCGCTGGCGCCCTGGCATGACGGCCCGCGGCTCCACTACGTCTCGAACGTCGACGGCGCGCATATCGCCGATACGCTCAAAGTCCTGAACCCCGGGACGACGCTGTTCCTCATCGCGTCCAAGACCTTCACCACCATCGAGACGATGACCAACGCGGCCACCGCGCGGCGCTGGATCGCGGAGGCTCTTGGCGAAGAGAAGGTGGGGGCGCACTTCGCCGCCATTTCCACCGCCATCCCGAAGGTCAGGGCCTTCGGCATCCCGGAAGACCGCATCTTCGGCTTCTGGGACTGGGTGGGCGGGCGCTACTCCATCTGGTCGGCCATCGGCCTGCCGCTGATGATCGCCATCGGGCCGGACAACTTCCTCCGTTTCCTCGACGGTGGCCATGCGATGGACCGGCACTTCCGTGAAGCCCCGGTGCTTCAGAACCTGCCGATGCTCATGGGCCTCCTCGGCGTGTGGCACCGCAATGTGTGCGGCTATCCCTCGCGCGCCATCATCCCCTATGACCAGCGCCTGTCGCGCTTTCCGGCCTATCTGCAGCAGCTCGACATGGAATCGAACGGCAAGCGGGTGACGCAGGATGGCGCGCCCGCCGTTGATGATACGGGCCCCATCGTGTGGGGCGAGCCCGGCACCAATGGCCAGCATGCCTTCTTCCAGCTCCTGCACCAGGGAACCAGCGTCATCCCGGTCGAATTCCTCATCGCCGCGGAGCCCCATGAGCAGGGCATGGGCGAGCACCACGCGCTGCTGATCGCCAATTGCCTCGCCCAGTCGCAGGCGCTGATGATGGGCCGCACGCTGGAGGAGGCGAAGGTCCCGCACCGGGTGTTCCCCGGCAACCGCCCGTCGCTGACGCTGGCCTACCGCAGGCTCGACCCGTTCACGCTGGGCCGCCTCATCGCGCTTTATGAGCACCGCGTCTTCGTGGAGGCGGCGATCTGGAACATCAACGCATTCGACCAGTGGGGCGTGGAACTGGGCAAGGAACTGGCCACGGCGCTCCAGCCCGTGGTCGAGGGCAGGCGGGAGACAGAAGGGCTCGACGCGTCGACGGCGGGGCTGGTGAGGTTCCTGCGCGGTTTCTGAGCGCCTTCATCCAACACCCACGGGCATTCAGAACATCGCCTCGTCCAGCTCCATCACCGGTGCCGCCCCGGAGACGATCCTCGCATGCAGCGACGCCGTGTCCGGCAGGATGCGCTGCATGAAGAAGCGCGCCGTGGAGAGCTTGGCGCGGTGGAAGTCCTCGTTGCTCTTCGGCAGCGATACCTCCGCCGCGCGCGCCCACAGATAGGCCAGCGCGGTGAGCGCGAAGAGGCGCATGTAGTCGACGGCGGCGGCGCCCGCCTCCTCAGGGTGAGAGGCGGCCCGCTCGCGGATCATCCAGGTGGCGTCCTGCAGCAGGTCGTAGGAGGCGGCGAGCGGTTCGAGGAACTCGTCCAGCGCCTCGTTGCCCTCATGCCTCTCGACGAAGGATTTCACAGGTCTTGCGAAGCTGTCGAACAGGTCGAGGTGCAGCACCTTGCGGCCCAGGAGGTCGGCCGACTGCACGCCGTTGGTGCCCTCGTAGATCTGCGTGATGCGCACGTCGCGCACATATTGTTCCTGGCCGTTGGCGCGGATGAAGCCATGGCCGCCCAGCACCTGCACGCCGAGATTGGCGACCTCGGAGCCGCAGTCCGTGAGGAAGGCCTTCACCACCGGCGTCATCAGCGCCACGAAGCCATCCGCCTGCTTGCGCACGGCCGCGTCGGCATGGCGCTCGGACACGTCCAGCGCCTGCGCCGTCCACAGCGCCAGCATGCGGCAGCCTTCGGTGAGGGCGCGCTGCGTCATCAGCATGCGGCGCACGTCCGGGTGCACGATGATCGGGTCCGCCGGTTTCGCGGCATCGCGCGGGCCGGAGGGTGCGCGGCCCTGCAGCCGCTCGCGGGCGTAGGCCACCGCGTTCTGGTAGGAGGCTTCCGCGACCGCGAGGCCATGGATGCCGACCGCGATGCGCTCCGTGTTCATCATGGAGAACATCGCCTTCAGCCCCTGGTTGGCCTCGCCCACCAGCCAGCCCGTGGCGCCGTCCAGGTTCATCACGCAGGTGGGGCAGCCGTGAATGCCCATCTTGTGCTCCACCGCGCCGCAGGAAATGCCGTTGCGCGCGGCAAGGCTGCCGTCCTCATCGACCAGGAGTTTCGGCACGAGGAACAGGCTGATGCCCTTCGAGCCCTTCGGCGCATCCGGCAGGCGCGCCAGCACGAAATAGACGATGTTGGGGGTGAGGTCATGCTCGCCCGCCGAGATGAAGATCTTGGTGCCGGAGAGCGAATAGCTGCCATCGCCGCGCGGCACGGCCTGCGTCTTGAGCAGGCCTAAGTCGGTGCCGCAATGCGCCTCGGTGAGGCACATGGAGCCCGCCCATTCGCCGCTCGCCAGCTTCGGGCCATATTGCGCGACCTGTTCGGCGCTTCCCTGCTCGGTGAGCAGCACATAGGCACCGCGCGTGAGGCCTGGGAAGAGGCCGAAGGAGAGGTTCGCGCCGTTCAGCATTTCCTCGAACAGGAAGTTGACCATGTGCGGCATGCCCTGCCCGCCATGCTCCGGGCTGGCGGTGAGCGACGGCCAGCCACCCGCGACGAGCTGCGAATAGGCCTCGCGGAAGCCCTTCGGCGTCGTCACCACGCCATTCTCGAAGTGAACGCCCTCTTCGTCCGCGCTGCGGTTCAACGGATATAGGACATCCGAACAGAAGCGGGCGGATTGTTCGAGGACGGCCTCGATCACGTCCCGGGAGAAGGCCTCGAAGCCGGGCAGGCGCGTGTGGCTCTCGAAGCCGAGAAGGTCGTACAGGCAGAAGAGGTGGTCGCGGAGCGGCGGATGAAACTGCGGCATGGCCGCAATTCAGCACTCCACGACGTTCACCGCAAGGCCGCCGGTCGACGTTTCCTTATACCGCTCGCTCATGTCGAGGCCCGTCTGGCGCATGGTTTCGACGCAGGTGTCGAGGGGCACGAAATGCGTTCCGTCGCCACGGAGCGCGAGCGAGGCCGCGGTGACGGCCTTCACCGCGCCAAAGGCATTGCGCTCGATGCAGGGAACCTGGACGAGCCCGCCGACGGGGTCGCAGGTCATGCCGAGATGGTGCTCGAGCGCGATTTCGGCGGCATTCTCCACCTGCTCGTTGCTGCCGCCGAGGGCCGCGCAGAGGCCGGCGGCAGCCATGGCGGAAGCCGAACCCACCTCGCCCTGGCAGCCCACTTCCGCGCCTGAGATCGAGGCATTGTGCTTGATGATGCCGCCAATGGCGGCGGCCGCCAGCAGGAAGGTGCGGATGCCCTTCTCGTCGGCGCCAAGGCAGTGGTCGAGATAGTAGCGGATCGTCGCGGGGATGACGCCCGCCGCGCCATTGGTGGGGGCCGTCACCACCTTGCCCCCGGCCGCGTTCTCCTCGTTCACCGCCATGGCGTAGACCGAGAGCCAGTCCATCAGCTGGTGCGGCTGGATGGCGTTGTTGCCCTTCTCCTCCTTGAGGCGGGCATGGATCTCGGCGGCGCGGCGCTTCACCTTCAGCCCGCCGGGCAGCGTGCCGGTTTGCCTGAGGCCGCGGTTCATGCAGTCGCGCATCGCCGCCCAGATGCGGTCGAGGTTGGCGTCGAGCGCGTCCTCGCCCTGCGTCACGACTTCGTTGGCGCGCTTCATCTCGACCACCGAAAGGCCGGAGCGGCGGCCCATCTCCAGCATTTCCGCGGCGTTGCGGAAGGGATAGGGCACGTCGACCGAGGGTTTCTCGGCCTTGCCCGCGGCGACGGAGGCCTGGCGCTCCTGCTCGGTCTGGACGAAGCCGCCGCCGATCGAGAAATAGGTTTCCTGCAGCAGGATGTTGCTATCATCGTCCAGGATGCGGAACACCATGCCATTGGCATGGCCCTTGAGCGCCGGGCCGAAATCGAAGATCACGTCCCGCACCGGGTTGAAGGCCACGGCATGCTCGCCCGAAATGGTGACGCTGCCACGTTCGGCCATGTGGCGGAGCACCTCCTCCACGCGGTCGGGGTCCATGCTGTGCGGCCTCTCGCCGGCGAGCCCCAGGATCACGGCCCGGTCGGTGCCATGGCCCTTGCCGGTGAAGGCGAGCGACCCGTGGAGCGTCACGGTCAGCCGGCCGGTGCGCGGCAGCGAGGCCGCCGCCGCCATGGCGAGGAAACGCTGGGCCGCCACCATCGGTCCCACGGTGTGGGAGCTGGACGGGCCGATGCCGATCTTGAAAATGTCGAAGACAGAGAGGAACATGGCGCCTATCAAGCATGGGTTGCGCGGTGCTGCATAGCCCGGTCTGCCGGTTTTTGTGCCGGAAACGTCAGCAAGGCTGACTGGGCAAATAGGCCTTGGATAAATCAACGGAATTGATCTATCGTGCCGGATGCAGGGGTCGAACCGTCCAGCCCCGTGGACGGTGCCGCTGCCGCCGGAACCGAAGAACACCCATGATCAAGCCTGCCCCGCGCGCCGCCGATCCGGACGCGATCCGATCCGAAATCCTTGAAAAGCTTGCCTATTCGATCGGCAAGGACCCCGCGGTGGCGAAGCGCCACGACTGGCTGAACGCCACGGTGCTGGCGCTGCGCGACCGGATCATCGACCGGTGGATGGACTCGACGCGGGCCGCCTACCAGGCCAAGGCGAAGCGCGTCTATTACCTCTCCCTCGAATTCCTCATCGGCCGGCTGCTCAGGGACGCGCTGAGCAATCTCGAACTGAACGAGGCCTTCACCAAGGCCCTGGCGGGCCTCAACGTCGACATCGACCTGGTGGAGGCGCTGGAACCCGACGCCGCGCTGGGCAATGGCGGCCTCGGGCGGCTTGCCGCCTGCTTCATGGAGAGCATGGCGAGCCTCGGCATCCCCGCCTATGGCTATGGCATCCGTTACAATCACGGGCTGTTCCGGCAGAAGATCACCGACGGCTGGCAGGTGGAGCTTCCCGAAAACTGGCTGGAGCACGGCAACCCCTGGGAGTTCCCGCGCCGCGAGGCGGCCTATGAGATCGGCTTCGGCGGCCATGTGGTGGCGGGCCTCGAGACCGGAAACCGCCAGCAGCGCCGCTGGAAGCCCGCGGAGAAGCTCGTCGCATCCGCCTGCGACACGCCCATCGTCGGCTGGCGCGGCAAGCGCGTGAACACGCTGCGCCTGTGGACGGCCCGCGCCATGGACCCGATCCGCCTCGACGCCTTCAACAGCGGCGACTATGCGGCGGCATTGGCCGAGAGCAACAAGGCGGAGATCATCACCCGCGTGCTCTACCCCGCGGACTCGACGCCTGCGGGACAGGAACTGCGCCTCAGGCAGGAGTATTTCTTCACCTCCGCCTCGCTGCAGGACATCATCCGCCGCCACATGCAGCAATACAACGATGTCCGCTCGCTCAGCGAAAAGGCGGCGATCCAGCTCAACGACACGCACCCCGCCGTGGCCGTGGCGGAGCTCATGCGCATCCTGGTGGACAACCACGCCCTCGACTGGGACGAGGCCTGGGAGATCACCAGGGCCACCATGGGCTACACCAACCACACGCTGCTGCCCGAGGCGCTCGAAAGCTGGCCGGTGCACCTGTTCGAGCACGTGCTGCCGCGCCACATGCAGATCGTCTACCAGATCAACGCCAGGCTCATCGCCGATGCGCAGAGCCGGCCCGACTGCACCACCGAATTCCTCGCCTCCGTCTCCCTCATCGACGAGCACCACGGGCGGCGCGTGCGCATGGGCCAGCTCGCCTATGCGGGCTCGCACTCCATCAACGGCGTCTCGGCGCTGCACACCTCGCTGATGCAGCAGAGCGTGTTCCGCGACCTCAACACGCTCTATCCCGGCCGCATCAACAACAAGACCAACGGCATCACGCCGCGCCGCTGGCTCCTGGGCGCCAATCCGCAGCTTGCGGCACTGCTGAACGAGAGCCTGGGGCGTTCCGTCATGGACGATGCGGAGCGGCTCTCCGAAGGCGTGCGCTTCGCGCGGGACGCCGCGTTCCGGCAGCGCTTCTCGGCCATCAAGCGGCACAACAAGGACGAGCTTGCGAACCTCATCGCGGCGCGCATGGGCATCAGGGTGGATCCCGCCGCCATGTTCGACGTGCAGGTGAAGCGCATCCACGAATACAAGCGCCAGCTTCTCAACATCCTGGAGACGATCGCCCTCTACAATTCCATGCGCGCCCACCCGGACCGCCCGTGGGTGCCAAGGGTGAAGATCTTCGCCGGCAAGGCGGCTGCGAGCTATGCGCAGGCGAAGCTCATCATCAAGCTCATCAACGACGTGGCGCAGGTGGTGAACAACGATCCCGACATCCGCGGCCTGCTGAAGGTGGTGTTCATCCCCAACTACAATGTGAGCCTCGCGGAGGTGATCGTCCCGGCCGCCGACCTCTCCGAGCAGATCTCGACCGCGGGCATGGAGGCCTCCGGCACGGGCAACATGAAGTTCGCGCTGAACGGCGCGCTCACCATCGGCACGCTCGACGGCGCCAACATCGAGATGATGGAGCATGTCGGCCGCGAGAACATCGTGATCTTCGGCATGACCACGGAAGAGGTGGAACAGAAGCGCCGGGCCGGGCATGACCCGCGCGCCGTGATCGCCGCCTCGCCCGATCTCAAGGGGGTGCTGGACGCCTTGTCCTCCGGCGTCTTCTCGCCGGGAGACACGCACCGCTACCGGCCCATCGTCGACTCCCTCACCAACAGCGACTGGTTCATGGTGGCGGCCGATTTCGACGCCTATGCGGCTGCCCAGCGCGAGGTGGCCAACCTCTGGCGCCGGACGGAAGACTGGACGGAAAAGACGATCCTCAATACGGTGAACATGGGCTGGTTCTCGTCGGATCGCACCATTCGCGAATATGCCCGGGATATCTGGAACGTTCCCACTGCTTAAGGAGCCGACCCCGATGGCCGATCCGGACTGGAAGGCGGGCGCGCCCGAGATCGAGGCCATCGTTTCAGGCCGGCACGGCGACCCCTTCGCCGTGCTCGGGCTGCACCAGTCGGGCAATCTGTGGGTGGCGCGCGCCTTCGTTCCCGGCGCGGAGCAGGTGGAGGTCCTCGGCACGGACCGGCAGCGCCTCGCCGCCCTCGAAAAGCGGCATGATGCCGGATTTTTCGAAGGTCTCCTTCCCATCGGCGCGCGTCAGCCGCTTCTCTACCAGGCGCGGAACGGCGGCGGCAGCTGGACCGTGGCGGATGCCTATCTGCTGGGGCCCGTGCTGGGCCCGCTCGACGATTACTATATCGGCGAGGGCAACCACCTGCGCCTGCATGACAGGCTGGGCGCCCACCCGATGACGCATGAAGGCCATGACGGCGTGCATTTCGCGGTGTGGGCTCCCAATGCCTCCCGCGTGTCGGTCGTCGGCGATTTCAATGGATGGGACGGCCGCCGCCACGTCATGCGCAAGCGGCGCGACACGGGCGTGTGGGAAATCTTCATTCCCGGCGCCGCCGAGGGCCAGTGCTACAAATACGAGCTTCTCGATCCCGCGGGCAGCCTCCTGCCGCTGAAGAGCGATCCCTTCGGCTTCGCCGCGGAACTGCGGCCCAAGACCGCCTCGAAAGTGGCGCGCACCGAGAACTTTTCATGGAGCGACGGCCGGTTTCTGGAGGAGCGCCGCACGCGGGACCTGCGCCGATTGCCGGTGTCGATCTACGAGGTGCATCTCGGTTCCTGGCGGCGCAGGGAGGATGGCGGCTTCCTGAGCTACGACGAGCTGGCGGACACGCTGATCCCCTATGTGCGCGACATGGGCTACACCCATGTCGAGCTGCTGCCCGTCAGCGAACATCCCTTCGATCCGTCCTGGGGCTACCAGCCCACCGGGCTCTTCGCGCCCACCGCGCGCTTCGGCGAACCCTCGGGCTTCGCCCGCTTCGTCGACCGCGCGCATGCGCAGGGAATCGGCGTGATCCTCGATTGGGTGCCCGCCCATTTCCCGACCGACGAGCACGGGCTTGCCCGTTTCGACGGCACCGCACTCTATGAGCATGAGGACCCGCGCCAGGGCTACCACCCGGACTGGAACACGGCGATCTACAATTTCGGGCGACGCGAGGTTTCGGCCTTCCTGCTCAACAACGCGCTCTTCTGGCTGGAGCGCTACCATGTGGACGGGCTGCGCGTCGACGCGGTGGCCTCCATGCTCTATCTCGATTACTCGCGGAAGGCGGGCGAGTGGATTCCCAACGCCCAGGGCGGGCGCGAGAACCTGGAGGCCATCGCCTTCCTCCAGCGCGTGAACCACGAGGCCTATGGCCAGAGTCCCGGCATCGTCACCATTGCGGAGGAATCGACCGCCTTCCCCGGCGTCTCGAAGCCCACCTCGCAAGGCGGCCTCGGCTTCGGCTTCAAGTGGAACATGGGCTTCATGCACGACACGCTGAACTACCTGAAGCGCGAGCCGATCCACCGCAGGCACCACCACAGCGACCTCACCTTCGGGCTGCTCTATGCCTTCTCGGAGAACTTCGTCCTGCCGCTGTCGCATGACGAGGTGGTGCACGGCAAGGGATCGCTCCTCAACAAGATGGCGGGCGACGCCTGGCAGAAATTCGCCAGCCTGCGCGCCTATTACGCTTTCATGTGGGGCTATCCCGGCAAGAAGCTGCTGTTCATGGGCCAGGACATGGCGCCGTGGTCGGAATGGTCGGAGGCGCGCGGGCTCGACTGGCACCTGCTGGAGCAGCCGGAGCACAAGGGCGTGCAGACGCTGGTGCGCGACCTGAACAACGCCTACCGCAGCCACCCCGCCCTCCACGCGCGGGACTGCGAGGCGGACGGCTTCGAGTGGCTGGTGGTGGACGACAAGGAAAATTCGGTCTTCGCCTGGGCGCGCCATTCGGGCGAGGGCCACCCCATCGTGGCGGTGGTCAGCAATTTCACGCCGGTACCGCGCCACGGCTACGTCCTGCCGCTGCCGGCGGCGGGGCGCTGGCGCGAGATCATCAACACGGATGCGGGCCTCTACGGCGGCAGCGGAATGGGAAACCTCGGCGGGATCATGTCCGAGCCCCAGCCCTCCCATGGCAAGCCTGCGCATGCGAAGGTCACCTTGCCACCGCTCGCAACCTTGTATTTCATGCACGACCAATGAGATCACCACGAGGGAGGAAGCCATGTCCGGACTCCGCAAGACTGGGCCCCTGGCGCGCGATGCAATGGCCTATGTGCTGGCCGGGGGACGCGGCAGCCGGCTGATGGAACTGACGGACCGGCGGGCGAAGCCCGCCGTGCCCTTCGGCTGCAAGTCGCGCATCATCGATTTCGCCCTGTCCAACGCGCTGAACTCCGGCATCCGCCGCATCGGCGTGGCCACGCAGTACAAGGCGCACAGCCTGATCCGCCACATGCAGCGCGGCTGGAACTTCTTCCGCCCGGAACGCAACGAGAGCTTCGACATCCTGCCCGCCTCGCAGCGCGTCTCGGAAGACCAGTGGTATGCCGGTACCGCGGACGCGGTTTACCAGAATCTCGACATCATCCTGAGCTACGGCCCGAAATACATGGTCATCCTCGCGGGCGACCACATCTACAAGATGGACTATGAGCTGATGCTGCAGCAGCATGTCGATTCCGGCGCGGACGTGACGATCGGCTGCCTCGAGGTGCCGCGCATGGAGGCCACGGGCTTCGGCGTGATGGCGGTGGACGCGAACGACCGCATCACCGCCTTCGTGGAGAAGCCGAAGGACCCGCCCGCCATTCCCGGCAACCCGGAGATGGCGCTGGCCTCCATGGGCATCTATGTGTTCGAGACGGCGGCGCTCGCCGGCCACCTGCGGCGCGACGCGGCCGATCCGAAGTCGAGCCGCGATTTCGGCAAGGACATCATCCCCTTCCTCGTCCAGAACGGCAAGGCGGTGGCACACCGCTTCAACGAAAGCTGCGTGCGGTCCGAATTCGAGACCGAAGCCTATTGGCGCGACGTCGGCACGGTGGATGCCTATTGGGAAGCGAACATCGACCTGACCGAGACCCTTCCCGCCCTCGACCTCTATGACCAGAACTGGCCGATCTGGACTTACTCGGAAGTGACGCCGCCCGCGAAATTCGTGCATGACCTCGAAGGCCGCCGCGGTTCCGCCGTGGCCTCCCTCGTGTCGGGCGGCTGCATCGTGTCCGGCGCGTCCATCAAGCGCACCATGCTGTCGCCCAATGTGCGGGTGAACTCCTTCTCGGCGCTGGAGGAGGCCGTGGTGCTGCCCTCCGTCCACATCAACCGCAATGTGCATCTCAAGAAGGTGGTGATCGACACGAGCGTCGTCATTCCGGAAGGCCTGGTGGTGGGCGAGGACCCGGAACTCGACGCGAAGCGCTTCCGCCGCACGGCGAAGGGTGTGTGCCTCATCACCCAGCCGATGATCGACCGCCTGAACGCATGAAGATCCTCGCCGCCGCATCCGAGATTTTCCCGCTGGTCAAGACCGGCGGACTGGCCGACGTCATGGGCGCACTTCCGGCGGCGCTTGCCGCGGAAGGCATCGAGACGGTGACCATCGTGCCGGGATACCCCGCGGTGATGGCCGCACTCGAAGGCGCATCGCTGATCCATGCCTATGCCGATCTCTTCGGCGGCAGGGCCCGGCTCATGCGCGGGCGCGCCAGGGGCCTCGACATCATCGCCGTCGACGCGCCCCATCTCTATGAGCGCCCCGGAAATCCCTATCTCGGGCCGGACGGGAAGGATTGGCCGGACAATGCGCGCCGCTTCGGGGCGCTCTCAAAGGCCGCCGCAGACGTGGCCTCGGGCCGGGCGCCGGGATACCGCGCCGACATCCTCCACTGCCATGACTGGCAGGCGGCGCTGGCCCCCGTCCACGTCAGGTTCCACGGCGGGCCGAAGACCGTGATGACGGTGCACAACATCGCCTTCCAGGGCCAGTTCCCCGCCTCGGTTTTCGGCACGCTGGGCCTTCCGGCGCAGGCCTTCGCAATCGACGGCGTGGAATATTACGGCACCGTGGGCTTCCTCAAGGGCGGGCTGGCGACGGCGGATCGCATCACCACGGTGAGCCCCACCTATGCGCAGGAAATCTGCACGGCGGATTATGGCATGGGCCTCGACGGGCTGCTGCGCGCGCGGCGCGGCGTTCTCTCAGGCATCGTCAACGGCATCGACGTCGCGGTGTGGAACCCGGCGGACGACGCGCTCCTTCCCGAAACCTACAGCGCCGCGACACTTGCCGGGCGCCAGGCGAACAAGCGCGCCGTCGAAAGGCGCTTCGGGCTCGAGGCCGGCGACGGACTCCTGCACGGCGTCGTCAGCCGGCTGACCTGGCAGAAGGGCATGGACATCTTCGCCGCCAGCCTCGACCAGATGGTGGCGGGGGGCGCAAGGTTGGCGCTGATCGGCACGGGCGAGCCCGGCATCGAGCAGGCGATCCTCGCCGCCGCCGAACGCCACCCCGGCCGGATCGGCGTGGTGATCGGCTATGACGAGGGCCTGTCGCATCTCGTGCAGGGCGGATGCGACACGATCCTCGTTCCCTCCCGTTTCGAGCCCTGCGGCCTCACGCAACTCTACGGCCTGCGCTATGGCTGCGTGCCCGTCGTGGCGCGTACCGGGGGCCTCAACGACACGGTGATCGACGCCAATGACGCGGCCCTCCAGGCAGGTGTTGCCACCGGTTTCCAGTTCTCCCCCGTCGACCAGCCCACGCTGGAACATGCGCTCGCGCGCGCGGCGCACTGTTACGCCGACCAGCGCCTGTGGCGCGCCATGCAGACGCGGGGGATGCAGTCAGACGTCTCCTGGCGGCGCAGCGCCTCCGCCTATGCCATGCTCTACCGCAATCTCGTGAAGGCCTAGAGTCACCATGATCCTCACCGTCGCCACGACGCCCTTCGAAGGCCAGAAGCCCGGAACCTCGGGCCTGCGCAAGAAGGTGCCGGTGTTCCGGCAGCCGCATTATGCGGAGAATTTCATCCAGTCGATCTTCGACGTGCTCGAAGGCTTCGCCGGCCAGACGCTGGTGATCGGCGGCGACGGGCGGTTCTACAATGCCGAGGTCGTCCAGACCGCGATCCGCATGGCGGCGGCCAATGGCTTCGGCCGCGTCATGGTGGGGCGGAACGCGCTCCTCTCGACGCCCGCGGCCTCGAACCTCATCCGCAAGTACCGCGCCTTCGGCGGCATCATCCTGTCGGCCAGCCACAATCCCGGCGGGCCCGAGGGCGATTTCGGCATCAAGTACAATGCCGGAAACGGCGGCCCGGCGCCTGAGAAGATCACCGACGCCATCTTCGCCCGCACGAAGGCGATCACCAGCTACCGGATCACCGACACGCCCGAGGTGGACCTGGACACGCTCGGCGAAACGAAACTCGGCAACATGACGGTCGAGGTGGTCGACCCCGTCACCGATTATGCCGCGCTGATGGAGAGGCTGTTCGATTTCGACGCGATCCGCGGCCTCATCGCCTCCGGCTTCACCATGAAGTTCGATGCCATGGGCGCCATCACCGGCCCCTATGCACAGCGCATCCTCGAGGAGACGCTGGGCTTCCCCAAAGGCACCGTGATGAACGGAACGCCGCTCCCCGATTTCGGCGGCCACCACCCGGACCCCAACCTCGTGCATGCGAAGGAACTCGTCGACCTGGTCATGCCGCCGGGCGGGCCTGATTTCGGAGCGGCCTCCGACGGGGATGGAGACCGCAACCTCATCATCGGGCGGGGCATGTATGTGACGCCCTCGGACTCGCTCGCCATCCTCGCCGCCAATGCGACGCTGACGCCCGGCTATGCCAAGGGACTCGCCGGCATCGCCCGCTCCATGCCCACGAGTGCGGCGGCTGACCGCGTGGCCGAAAAGCTGGGGCTTGCCTGCTTCGAGACGCCGACGGGCTGGAAGTTTTTCGGCAACCTGCTCGACGCCGGCAAGGCAACACTCTGCGGCGAGGAGAGTTTCGGCACCGGCTCTGCCCACGTGCGCGAAAAGGACGGATTGTGGGCCGTGCTGATGTGGCTCAACATCCTCGCCAAGCGGCGGCAGAGCGTGGCGGAGATCGTGAGAGCGCACTGGCGGGAATATGGGCGCAACTATTATTCGCGCCATGACTATGAGGAAGTCGACGCCGGCGCCGCCGCCGGGCTGATGGCGGCGCTGAAGGAGAAGCTCCCCCGCCTCGTGGGCCAGCACGGCATCGTGAAGGCCGACGATTTCGCCTATGACGATCCGGTGGACGGCTCGCGCACCGAGGGCCAGGGCATCAGGCTCATGTTCGAGGATGGCTCGCGCATCGTCTACCGCCTGTCGGGCACCGGAACGGCGGGAGCAACGCTGCGCGTCTACATCGAGCGCTACGAGCCGGACGCGAGCCGCCATGACATCGACACCCAGGACGCCCTCGCCGATCTCGTCACGCTCTCGCGAGCCATCGCCGAGATCGCGCAGCGCACGGGCCGCGACGCGCCATCGGTGATCACCTGAGCGCGTTCACCTCAGGCGCACCGCTGCCCTTTCCATCCGGCGTCACGCTGACGGCGGAGGGCGCCAATGTGGCGGTCACCTCCCGCCACGCCACGCAAATCCTCGTTTGCATGTTCGAGGGCGAGGTGGAAATGGCGCGCATCCCGCTGGAGCAGCGTCTGGGCGACGTGCATTTCGGTTTCGTGCCGGGCATGCGGGAGGGCACGCATTACGGCCTGCGCGCCCATGGCCCCTGGGCGCCGGAACACGGTCACCGCTTCGACCCGGCGAAGCTGCTGCTCGACCCCTATGCGACGCGCATCACCTCAGCCTTCGCGCACCGCACGGACCTCATGCGGCGGGGCGTGGAGACGTCCGGCCTTGTTCCCAGGGCCATCGCCGGCCATGCGCTAGACGATGCCCAGTCCCTGCCGCCGCACAGGCCGGGCTTCATCTACGAGGTTCCGGTCAGGGCCTTCACCATGCTTCACCCCGGCGTGCCGCCGGAAAAGCGCGGCACCGTGTCGGCACTGGCGGAACCGGTGATCATCGACCACCTCCGGCGGCTCGGCGTCGATACGGTCGAACTCATGCCGCTTGCCGCATGGATCGACGAGCGGCACCTTCCCGCACTCGGCCTCTCAAACGGCTGGGGCTACAATCCGGTGAGCTTCCTGGCACCCGACCCCCGGCTTGCACCGGGCGGCCTCGCAGAGATCCGCGCCGCCGTGGACACGCTGCACGCGGCAGGCATCCGCGTGGTGCTGGACGTGGTGCTGAACCACACGGGCGAGAGCGACGTCCACGGCACCACCCTGTCGCTCCGCGGCCTCGACCATGCGCTCTACTACCGCCATGCGCAGGGGCAGCTGGTGAACGACACGGGCTGCGGCAACACGCTGGCGCTTGACGAGCCGGTGGTGGTGCAACTCGCCATGGATGCGATGCGGAGCTGGGTGAGCCGCACAGGCATCGACGGCTTCCGTTTCGATCTCGCCACCGTGATGGGCCGCACTGCCAGCGGCTTCGGGCTGAACGCGCCGTTGCTGAGCGCCATCGAACAGGACCCGCTGCTCTCCCGCCTCATCATGATCGCGGAACCGTGGGACGTGGGGCCCGGCGGCTACAGGCTTGGCCAGTTTCCGGCCCGCTGGCAGGAATGGAACGACCGCTACCGCGACGAGGTGCGCCGCTTCTGGCGCGGCGATGACCATGCGGCCGGCGCCTTCGCGACGCGCATCACCGGCTCATCCGACATTTTCGGCGGGCGCCATCGCGCACCGTCGGCGAGCGTCAATTTCGTGGCGGCGCATGACGGCTTCACCCTGCGGGACAGCGTGACCCATGCCACGAAGAACAATTTCGCCAATGGCGAGGACAACCGCGACGGCAACGCGCACGAACCTTCCTGGCCCGGTGGCGACGCGCGCGCCTTGCTGGCAACGCTCTTCCTCTCGCGCGGCACGGTCATGCTCACCGCGGGCGACGAGTTCGGCCGCAGCCAGCAGGGCAACAACAATGCCTATGCGCAGGACAACGAGACGACCTGGCTCCGCTGGGACACAGCGGACCAGCGCCTCATCGGCTTCACCGCCGCCCTCGCCGATCTCCGCCGCGCGCTGCGGCCCTTCTTCGCGGACCGCTTCCTGACGGGTGCGGCCGAGGACGGCGCGCGTTTTGCCGATGCGGAATGGTTCGGCGCCGATGGCGGCCCGATGGACTGGCATGATGCGCAGGCCCAAGTGCTGGGACTGATCCTCTCCTCAGGCAGCAAGCGCATCGCGCTCGTCTTCAACCGCGGGAACGGCGCGGCACACGCCCTGCTGCCGCGGAGAGACGGTCACCACTGGGTGAAGCTCTTCTGTTCCGTCGAGGGAGACGGCCTGCCGCCCGCCAGCGTGTCGGCTTTCGCCGAGGAGCGCCTGCGCCAGGCGGGTGTTGCGGACGATCTCCTGTCCGAACTGGCGGATGCCGCGGGGATAGGCCGCGAATGGTGGGAGGTCGACGGCACGCATCACCGCGTGAGCCTCGACACGCAGCGCGCGCTCCTTTCCGCCATGGGCTTGCGCTTCGCGGATGAGGAGGAGGTTTCGCGTTCCCTTGCCCTGCTGGCGGAACCGGGCCCGCTGGTCGTGCCTGCGGGAACCGTGAGGAACCTTCTCGCCCCCGCGCAGCATCGCCGCCGCATCGTCATCACGGATGAAAGCGGGAGCGAACACCTGCTCGACGTGCCGCCGGGCGAACCAGCATGCGCCGCGCTCGAACCGGGAATCCACCGCATGCTGGACGAAGCGGGTGCCGCGCGCATCGTCATCGCCAGCCCGGGGCAATGTCACGTGCCGGAGCACATGGTTGAGGGACGGCGCGTCTTCGGGCTTGCCTCGCACCTCTACGCGCTGCGCCATGCGGGCAGCGAGGGGATCGGCGATTTCGAGACCCTGCGCCGCTTGGCCGACCTCACAAGCAGGACCGGCGGGCGTTACGCGGGCCTCAACCCGCTGCATCATCTCTTTCCATCGGACCGCGGCAGGGCCAGCCCCTACCAGCCGTCGGACCGGCACTTCATCGATCCCATCTACATCAGCATCGCACGGCTGCTGGAGGATTTCAGGCTTCCCGAAACCGCACGGCGCGCCGCGCAGCATCGAGCCGCCTTCGCGGAGCTCGACCGCCTGCCGCTCGTCGACTATGCGGCGGTGTGGCAGGCGAAATCCCGCATTCTCGAAAGCGCCCATGCCGAGTTCACGGGCAGCGCCGCCTTCGATGCCTTCCGGCGCGCCGGGGGTGAGGCCTTGCAGGCCCATGGCCGGTTCGAGGCGCTGCGGATGGGAGAAGCGCCAACGCCCGGCCGCATCGCCTATCGCGCCTTCCTGCAATGGGTGGCGGATGGGCAGCTCGCGCGGGCGGCGCAGCACCGCAACCTCTATGGCGACCTGGCACTGGGCTGCGCCTTCGACGGCGGCGAGATCGAGGGAAACCCGTCGGCCTTCGCCAGCGGCGTGTCGATCGGCGCGCCGCCGGACCCCTTTTCGGCGGCAGGCCAGGTGTGGAACCTGCCGCCCTTCTCGCCCCTTGCGCTCAAAGTGCAGGGCATGGAGCCGATGCGCCGCGTCATCGCGGCCAACATGCGCCATGCGGCGGCCCTCCGCATCGACCATGTGCTGGGCTTCGCACGCCAGTTCTGGGTGCCGCGCGGCGAGGAAGGCCGCTTCGGCGCCTATGTGCGTTTCCCGCTCGACGCGCTGATCGCCGTCACCGCCATCGAAAGCCGGCGCAACCACTGCCTCGTCGTCGGCGAAGACCTGGGCACCGTGCCAGACGGCCTGCGCGACACGCTGGCCGCGGCCCACATCTTCTCCTACCGCGTGCTGTGGTTCGAGCGCGACGGCTTAGGGTTCAAGCCGCCCGAGGCCTATCCGGCGCGCGCGCTCGCCTGCCTCGCCTCGCATGATCTTCCGACCTTTTCCGGGTGGCGCGCGGGGCGCGACATCGCCATCGGTCGGGCCATCGGACAGATCAAGGATGAGGACATCGCCCCGCGCATGGCCGAACGCGCGCGGGAGTCCGCACGTCTGGACGGGCTTGCCGGCTGCGAGGGGGCTGACGACATTGCCGCCGCTGCGGCGGTGCACCGGCTGGTGGCGCGCACGCCCTCGCAGATCATGCTGGTGCAGGCGGACGACCTCGCAGGCGAGACGGAGCCCCTCAACGTGCCGGGCACGGACCGTGAATGGCCCAACTGGCGCCGCCGCGTGGGCGTGAAACTGGAAGATCTTGCGGAGGGGCCGCGTGCGGCCGCCATCCTCCGCGCCGTGAAGCAGGAGCGACCCGAATGACATCCCGCGTGAGCATCGAGAAGGTGGAGCCGCTGTCCCGCAACTGGGCAAGGCTCGACCGCTACACGCTGCGTTACGAACGCCAGGACGGGCGGACGGACCGGCTGGTGCGCGAGGTGCATGACCATGGCCATGGCGCGACCGTTCTGCCCTATGACGCGAAGCGCGGCACGGTGCTGCTGGTGCGGCAGTTCCGCCTGCCCGCCTGGCTCCATGACCAGGACGGCTTCATCATCGAAAGCTGCGCGGGCCTCCTCGACGGCGACGACCCCGCCGTCTGCGCCCGGCGCGAGGCGGAGGAGGAGCTTGGATTCAGGCTGTCCAACCTCCGGCACATGGCGACGACCTACATGTCGCCCGGCGCGGTGACGGAGCGGCTGGCGATGTTCCTCGCCGATTATGACCACGACATGCGCGTGGGCGAGGGCGGCGGCCACGCGCATGAGGGCGAGGACATCGAGGTGCTGGAGATGCCCTTCGCGGAGCTGCGCCAGATGGTGAAGGATGGCCGCATCGCCGATGCGAAGACGCTGATGCTCACGCTCTTTCTGGAGAAAGAGCTTGGCCTTCCGCCGTTGTGACGCCATCCGCACGGATGATGCGCGCCCTTGCGCCGTCCGCCTCCCACGCGACGCCGAAGCGGCTGCCGCCGAACAGGGGTGCCAGACAGCGATAGTCGAAGCGTGACGGCACATGCCCCAGCCGCAGGGCGGCGAGGTTGAGCATGAGGGCCGCCTGCATCGGCCCATGCACCAGCAGGCCCGGGTAACCTTCCTCTGCCGCGTGGTGGAGATCGTAATGGATGCGGTGGCCGTTGAAGGTGAAGGCCGAGAAGCGGAACAGCAACAGCGGCGATGCTTCCACCGTCCAGTCGGCGGTGATCTCGCGGGCCGGTCCCGCAGCCGGAACGGGCGCGGCGGCGGCTTCGCGGAACACGAGGTCCTGCCGCTCGCGAATTGATATCCCTTCATCGTCCGCGATCTCGTGAAGGATGGAGACGAGGCACAACTCTCCCGAACCGCCTCGCTTGACGCGGATGTCGGCGATGGTGGAGGTGCGGGTCACCCGTGCGCCTTCATGAAGCGGCCGCAGGGTCTCGATCGATCCTCCGGCCCACATGCGGCGCGGCAGCGGAATGGCCGGCAGGAAGAGGCCCTTGCGTTCCGCGCCGTCGGGGCCCGTGTCCTCCACCCCCGGTGTTGCCGGTGCGATCCCGAAGTGGAGGCCGGGCGGGCAGGCCTTGCCGCCCGGCTCGAAGAGAAATGGCGCAAGCGTTGCCCGGTATTCGGCGCAAAGCCTGTCCGTCACGCTGTCGGTGCGGGACACGCTGCGGCCGAACCACGACCGGAAATCCTGTTCCATCAGTAGGACCTCGGCAGGCCGAGCACATGTTCGGCCAGGTAGGAGAGGATGAGATTGGTCGAGACGGGTGCCACCTGGTAGAGGCGCGTTTCACGGAACTTCCGCTCGATGTCGAAATCCTCCGCGAAACCGAAGCCGCCATGGGTCTGGATGGCGACGTTCGCCGCCTCGAAGCTCGCATCGGCGGCCAGCATCTTGGCCATGTTGGCTTCCGGCCCGCAGTTCTCCTCCGCCTCGTAGCGGCGGAGCGCCTCGTCCACCATCAGGCTCGCCGCCCGCATGTTGGCGTAGGCCTTCGCCAGCGGGAACTGGATGCCCTGGTTCTGGCCGATGGGGCGGCCGAAGACCACGCGCTCCTTCGCATAGGCGCAGGCCTTGTCAATGAACCACCGCGCATCGCCCACGCATTCCGCCGCGATCAGGATGCGCTCTGCATTCATGCCGGAGAGGATGTAGCGGAAGCCCTCCCCCTCCTTGCCGATGAGGTTTTCAGCGGGCACGGCAACGTCGTCGAAGCCGATCGTGGTCGTCGAATGGTTCATCATCGTCCGGATCGGATCGATGCTGAGGCCGTTCCCTCGCGCCTCGCGGAGATCGACGAGGAAGACGGAGAGGCCGCTGGTGCGCTTCATGCCGGGCGCCGCCGGAGAGGTCCGCGCGAGCAGGATCATCAGGTCCGAGTGTTCCGCGCGGCTCGTCCAGATCTTCCGCCCACGGATGATGTAGCGGTCGCCCTCGCGCCGCGCGGTAGTGGTGATGGAGGCGGTGTCGGTGCCGCTTCCCGGTTCCGTCACCGCGAAGGCCTGCAGCCGCAGCTCCCCGGCGGCAATGGCGGGCAGGTAGCGGCGCTTCTGGTCCTCGCTGCCGTGCCGCAGCAGCGTGCCCATCACATACATCTGCGCGTGGCAGCTCGCCCCATTGCAGCCCGCCGCCTGGATTTCCTCGAGCACGGCGGCGGCGGCACCCAGAGGCAGGCCGGAGCCGCCATAGTCCTGCGGGATCAGCGCGGCGAGAAAGCCGGAGCGCGTCAGCTCATCGACGAATTCGCCGGGATATTTGCGCTCGCGGTCGAGGGCGCGCCAATAGCTCCCGGGATAGGCCGCGCACAGCCTGGCGACCGCCTCGCGAATCTCCGCATATGTCATGGCCGCCTGTTCAGCAGGACCCGTCCAGCTTGTTGATCGCCTCGACATTGGCGGCCGACGCGCCCTTCGGGTCGAACTCCGAGGCGAGCCAGGTGTCGACGATGGCCTTGGCCAGTTCCGGCCCGATCACCCGCGCGCCCATGGTGATGATCTGGGCGTTGTTGGACTTGGCCGCCCGTTCCGCCGAATAGGTGTCGTGCGTCAGCGCGGCGCGGATGCCGGGCACCTTGTTGGCCGAGATGCACACGCCGATGCCCGTGCCGCAGACCAGGATGCCGCGGTCGAACTCGCCGTCCTTCACCTTGTGGGCGAGGTTGGCCGAGAGATCGGCGTAGAAGCCGGACTGGCTGAGATTGCTGACCTGGTGATCGGCCTTCGACTTCAGATGCGCCTCGATCACGTCGAGGAGGGGCTTTCCGGCGCTGTCGGCGCCCAGTGCGATCTTCATGACTTGTCTCCCAAGAACTGCGTGACGGATTCGATGATGCCGATGAAACCCCGGGGGTCCCAGGCGGACCGCCCGATGAAGAGCCCGTCAATATCCGACATGGCGGCAAGCCCGCAACAATTCTGCGGGTTGACGCTGCCGCCATAGAGGATGGGCAGCGCCTCCCCCGCGATCTCCGCCGTCAGCGCCTTCAGCCTGCCGTGCTGGGCGTTTGCGAATGCAGGGTCCGCCGGAATGCCGCCCTCGCCGATGGACCAGACCGGCTCATAGGCGATGATGACGTTCCCGGGCGCGTTCCGGCCCACGTCGCGCAGCGCGAAGCGCGTCTGCTTCGCCAGCACGTCAGCCGTGGCGCCCGCTTCATACTCGCTGCGCGTGTCGCCGATGCAGACGAGCGCGATGAGGCCATGCTTCACGGCGGCGGCCACCTTGCGGGCCACCGTCTCGTCCGTCTCGCCGAAATGGGTGCGCCGCTCGCTGTGGCCAAGCTCCACGAGGCTCGCCCCGCAGTCCTTCACCATCAGGGGAGAGACCTCGCCGGTCCAGGCGCCCTGGGCCTCCCAATGCATGTTCTGCGCGCCGACCTTCACCTTCGTGCCCGACAGGATGTCCGCCACCTCCGCGATGTAGGGGAAGGGGGGAATGACGAAGGGCTGCGCCTTGTCCGTGTCCGCGAAGGCGGACGCCTTGAGAGCCTCAGCGAAGGCGCGCGCCTCGGCCCGCGTCTTGTTCATCTTCCAGCTGGTGCCGATCCACGGCGTCTTCATCAGTTGTATCCCGTCTTCGTGTAGGGCGCCCAATAGGCCACGGATTCCTTGATGGCGGCAACCACGCTGCGGTCCGTGGGCTCGCGCTCGCGGAAGGCGAGCTCGAGGCAGAGCTCGTTATCGGTGCCGCCCCCGGCCTTAACCGCGGCGATCAGCTTCTCCGGCGTGATGCGGCCGTTCTCGTTGTATTGCGCGGTGAAGGGCCAGTGCCCGCCCTTGTTCATGGTCGACTGCTTGATGTGGATGATGGGCGACTGCGTGGCGAAGTCCTTGGCCCAGGCATAGGGATCCACATCCGCCGGGTTGGGCGATGTCACGTCGCCGTGATCGATGTCGACCATCGGCTTCAGCGGGATGGGGAGGTCCGCCGCGCCGATCCAGTCCTGCAGCGCCTGCGTGTCCTTCAGCGTATGGCCCAGTTCACGGCCGACCGACATCGGCTCCCAGAACAGCCAGCCGAGGCCCCGCGCCCTTGCGTGCTCGGCAACGTCACGCCAGCAGTCGAGGGCGATCTGCATCAGCTCGCTCCTGCGCTCGACGTCATCGTAATCCTTGAAGGTGAAGATGCCGAACTGGGTGCCGATGGCGGGCGTGCCGAGATCGCCCGCGATATCCGCCATCCCCTTGAACCAGCCGACATAGTATTGCCGAACCTCCGCGTCAGGATGGGCGAAATGGTTGAGCCTTCCATAGGGGCCCGTCATGATGGACGTGATCTTCGCACCCTTCGCCGCGCAGGCTTTCGCCATGCGGTCCGTCAGGCGTTTCACCGTGGTGGCCTTCCATGACGGGTTGATGAACTCATGCACCAGCTGGATGTGGCCGATGCCGATGTCCCCGGCCAGCGTGCCGATCAGGTCCTCGGGTTCCGCGAAGCGGTTCACGAAGGGGTTGGTGTTGACGGAGAGCGTGAATCCCATGTGGCGAGGCCTGCGGTTGTTGCAGCGCAATATCGAATTTAGTTGACGCCGGAGCTTATCTGAAAAATATTGCACCTCAAGAAAAAATTTTCACAGACGAATGGGAAAGCGTTGACGCTGCACCAGCCAGGCCCTCAGGTGGACGAGGAGGCCGCACTCGCGGCCCGCGCGGCGTGGCTGCATTTCGCCGGCGGCAAGACTCAAGGTGAAGTGGCCGAACTTCTGGGCGTGCAGAACACCAAGGCGCACCGCCTCATCGCCAGGGCCCGCGCCGACGGCCTGATCCGCGTCTTCGTCGAGGGGCCCATCTCCGGCTGCATCGCGCTGGAGGAGAGGATCAAGGCGGATTACGGACTCTCGTTCTGCGAAGTCGTTCCCAACATCGATGAAGGCCCCCTGCCGCTCCGCACCCTCGGCATGGCCGGCGCGCGCTACATCCGGAACCTGATCGAGAACGGCCGGCACCGGATGATCGGGATGGGGCACGGCCGCACGCTTGCGGCGGCGGTCGATCTCATGCCCAGCGTTCCGGCACGCAGCACCCGCTTCGTCTCGCTGCTGGGCGGGCTGACCCGGCGCTTCGCCGCGAGCCCCTTCGACGTGATCCACCGCCTGGCCGAACGCACCGCCGCCGAGGCTTACGTGATGCCGGTTCCCTTCTTCGCCAACACGGAGCGGGACCGCCACGTCCTCGAGGCGCAGTATGGCGTGTCGGACGTGCTGGCCATGGCGCGGCAGGCGGAACTCTACATCGCCGGCATCGGCGAGGTGGACCGCAAGAGTTTCATCGCCACCGCCGGCATGGTGGACGAGGAGGACGTCGACGAGGTGATGAAGACGGGGGCCTGCGCGGAAATCCTCGGCCACTTCTTCAGCGAGAGCGGCGAGCATCTCCCGAATTCGGTGTCAGACCGCGCGCTCGCCCCGCGCTTCGCCGACCTCAAGAGCCACAAGATCGTCGCCCTCGCGGGCGGCACGTCGAAAACTCGGGCCATCCGCGCCATTCTGGAGCACGGACTGCTTTTTGGCCTCATCACCGACGAGGCGACCGCAAAGCGCCTCGTCGCGCAGAAACCGGGACGCGAGCCCGGCAAGAAGAACGGGAAGACCGCACCGGGCTAAGCCTACCCCCACAACCAAACGGAGGAATGGGAATGTACGATAAGGAAAAAGGCCTCTTCGAAGCCTTCGTGGCGAAGAAGATGAGCCGCCGCGAACTGATCCAGGCGTCGGCCAAGCTGGGCCTCTCGGCCTCGGCCGCGGGCGTGCTGCTCACGCAGGCGCAGACCAACGCGATGGCCGCCGACTTCGACTGGATGAAGCACAAGGGCTCGAAGCTGAAGCTTCTGCTCAACAAGCACCCCTATGCCGACGCCATGATCGCCAACATCGAGACCTTCAAGTCGATGACCGGCATGGACATCTCCTGGGACATCTTCCCCGAGGACGTCTATTTCGACAAGGTGACGGCGGCCCTCTCTTCGGGCTCGACCGAGTATGACGCCTTCATGACCGGCGCCTACATGACCTGGACCTATGGTCCGGCCGGCTGGATCACCGACCTGAACGAGTTCATCAAGGACCCGGCGAAGACCAACCCCAGCTACAACTGGGACGACGTTCTCCCCGGCCTGCGCGCCTCCACCTCCTGGAACGGCGTTCCGGGCGGCGAACTCGGTTCGGCGGACGCCAAGCAGTGGTGCATTCCGTGGGGCTATGAGCTCAACAACATCTCCTACAACAAGAAGATGTTCGACAAGGTCGGCGTGCAGCCCCCGAAGAACCTCGGCGAAATGGTCGAAGTCTCGGCCAAGCTCACGAAGGACCTCGGCGGACCCTACGGCATCGGCGTGCGCGGCTCGCGTTCCTGGGCCACGATCCATCCGGGCTTCCTCTCGGGCTATGCCAACTTCGGCGAGAAGGACTTCACCGTCACCGACGGCAAGCTGAAGGCCGCGATGAACACCGCCGGCTCCAAGGGCTTCCACAAGGACTGGGTCAAGATGATCCAGGATTCGGGCCCGAAGAACTGGTCGACCTACACCTGGTACCAGGTCGGCACCGACCTCGGTGCGGGCGCCTCCGCCATGATCTTCGACGCTGACATCCTCGGCTACTTCATGAACGGCGGCGACAACAAGGAGAAGGGCAACCTCGGCTACGCGCCCTTCGCCGCCAACCCCGCCGCCACGGCCCCGACGCCCAACGTCTGGATCTGGTCGCTGGCCATGAACAATGCCGGCACCCAGAAGGACGCCACCTGGTACTTCCTGCAGTGGGCGACCTCCGTCGAGCATGCGCTGTTCGGCGCCCGCAAGATGGACTTCGTCAACCCCGTCCGCGCCTCGGTGTGGAAGGACGAGGAGTTCCGCAAGCGCATCGACACGTCCTATCCGGGCTACCTCAACCAGCATGACGTTTCGGCTCCGGGCGCCAAGATCTACTTCACCGCCCAGCCGCTGTTCTTCGACCTCACCACGCTGTGGGCGGAGAACCTGCAGAAGATGGTCGCCAAGGAACTCCCGGTCGACGAAGGCCTGGACGCCATGGCCGCCGAAATCGACAAGAAGCTGGCAGAAGCCGGCCTCGGCTAACTGAAACTTGCGCGCGGGCGGCCTTCTCCCTGGGCTTCCCGCGCGCGTCTTGAGCGTTCCCATCAAACGAGTTGCCGGGCCCACAGATGACAGCCGCCGCCACCGAGATGCGCACACCCGTGAAGCAGAGCCGCTTCATGCGGAGGGCCCTGCCCTACATCCTCTCGCTTCCCGCACTGCTGATGTGCATCGGGATCCTGATCCCGTTCTTCACCGCCGTCTATTATTCGATGCTGCGCTACCGGATGAACCTGCCCCAGATGAAGGGCTTCATCTGGTTCGACAACTACATCAACTTCTTCGCCGACCCGAAGTTCTGGAACACCGTCTACATCTCGCTGGTCTATGCCTTCCTGACGGTGGGCCTCGAACTCCTCCTCGGCCTCGGCATCGCTCTTCTTCTCCAGCGCCCGTCGCGCTTCAACAACATCGCATCGATCCTGCTGCTGTTGCCGCTGATGACCGCGCCCGCGCTGGCCGCGCTGATGTGGAAGCTGATGACGCACCCGGACTTCGGCATCCTCAGCTATCTCCTCACCGTCATCGGGATCGAGAACTTCAAGTGGGCGTCGGACCCCGCGACCGCGCTGTTCACCGTGCTGCTGGTGGACATGTGGGTCTACACGCCCTTCATCATGATCCTGCTCCTGGCGGGACTGCGCTCGCTGCCCAAGGCGCCGTTCGAGGCGGCGGCACTCGACGGCGTGCCGAGGAGCTTCGTGTTCTTCCGCATCACGCTGCCCATGCTGATGCCCTACATCATCACGGCCACGCTGTTCCGCCTGCTCGACTCCATCCAGCAGTTCGACATCATCTACGCGATGACGCAAGGCGGACCCGGCGACAAGCTCCTGGTCTTCCAGGTGCAGGCCTATCTCGACTTCTTCCAGGCCACGAATGTGGGCCGCTCGGCAGCCCTCATGATCATCCTCTGGGCGATCACCTATGCGCTGTCGAACGTCTTCATCAAGCAGTGGCTCAAGCTTCGCGAACGCGCACACGGAGCGCATTGACAGTCATGGACCACACATCGAACCTCGAAAAGACCGTCCGCAGCGTGCTGATCGCACTGGTGCTGGTGTTCTTCCTCTTCCCCATCGTCTGGATCTTCCTGATGTCGCTCCAGACGAACGAGACGATCCTGCGCATTCCGCCCTCGCTCGCCTTCACGCCGATCCTCGACAACTACACGGCGCTGATCACCGGCCAGCTCAGGACGGCGGCGGGCAGCCTGCAGCTCAACTTCATGCAGAACATGTTTAACTCCATTCTGCTGTCGGTGTGCTCCGTGGCGCTCTCGCTGGTGCTCGGCGTGCCTGCGGCCTATGCCTTCGCGCGCTTCAAGTTCCGGCTGGGTGAGGACATCGCCTTCACGCTGCTCTCCTTCCGCTTCGCGCCGGCCCTTCTCGTGCTGCTGCCCTTAAGCCTCTATTTCAAGACGCTGGGCCTCACCAACACCTATATCGGCCTCATCTGGGTATACCAGCTGATCTGCCTGCCGCTGATCCTGTGGATCGTGCGCGGCTATTTCGAGGACATCAGCCCCGACATCGAACACGCCTACCGCATCGCGGGCAACAGCTGGTGGCGCACCTTCACCAGGATCTCGATCCCGCTGGCCAAGCCCGGCATCGCGGCGGCGGGCCTCCTGGCCTTCATCTTCGCGTGGAACAACTTCGTCTTCGCGCTGATCCTGGCCTCGGCCGACAAGCAGCCCGTCACGGTGGGCGCGCTCGCCTTCGTCACGGCGTCCGGCATCCAGTATGGCCAGATCGCGGCGGCCATCATCATTTCAATCACGCCCACGCTGGCACTCGCGCTCTATGCGCAGCGCTATCTCGTCGAGGGTCTTTCCATGGGTGCGGTGAAGGGATGACCCAGCTTGCAATCAAGTCGCTGGCCAAGGCCTATGGCAGTTTCAAGGTCTTCGACGGCCTGAACCTCGAGGCGAAGGCCGGCGAGATCGTGGTGATCTTCGGCGGCTCCGGAACCGGCAAGACGATCCTGCTGCGCCTCATCGCGGGTGTCGAGGAACCGACGGCTGGCGCCATCGAGATCGGCGGCCATGACGTGTCGGACATCGCGCCAGAGCACCGCGGCGTCGGCATGGCCTTCCAGAACTTCGCGCTCTTCCCGCACATGTCGGCTGCCGAGAACATTGCAACACCCTTGCGGGCCATCGGCGCGGCCGATGACAAGGTCAGCGCGGGCGTCGCCAAGGTGGCGAAGCTCCTCAAGATCGACCATGTGCTGAACCATTCCCCGCGCGAGCTGTCGAACGGCCAGAAGCAGCGCACGGCGCTGGCGCGCGCGCTGGCGGCGAGCCCGAAGATCCTGCTGCTGGACGATCCCTTGCGCAACGTCGACGCCAAGCTCCGCTTCGAGATGCGCCTCGAGCTCCCGCGCCTGCTGCGCCAGTCCGGCGCCACCGTGCTCTACGTGACGCAGGACTACAAGGAGGCCATGGCGCTGGCGGACCGCATCGCGGTGCTGGCGGGCGGCCGCTTCGTGCAGACCGCCTCACCGGAGGACATCTACATGCGCCCGGCGACGCTGGGTGTCGCCAGCCTCTTCGGCGACCCCTCCATCAACACGGCGGAAACATCGATCCAGTCGGATGCGGAGGGCACCTCCGTGACGCTCGGCGGCACGCGTGTGGCGGTGGCTGAAAGCTACCGTGCCCATGCGGGCCGTGCGGTGACCTTCGGGGTGCGCCCCGAGGCCGTCGAGATCGGCTCGGCGGGCCTCGAGGCGGAGGTCGTGGCGGTGACGCCGCTCAATGAGCGTACCGTGCTGCTGCTGCAGACGCCGAGCGGCTGGGAGTTCCTCGCCTCGCTCCCCTCCACCGCCACCGGCATTCCCGAAGCGGGCTCGCGGGTGCGCGCGCGCTTCGCCGAGGCCGGAACCCACATCTTTGACCGCCAGACGGGGGAACGGCTCCATGGCTGAACTCAACATCGCGAAGGTCGACAAGATCTACCGCTCCCGCAAGGGCGACGTGCATGCGGTGAAGGCGCTGGACCTCACCGTGAAGCCCGGCGAGATCGTGGCGCTCCTCGGCTCGTCCGGCTGCGGCAAGACCTCGACGCTGCGCATGATCGCGGGCTTCGAGGACGTGTCGAACGGCTCGATCACCTTGGGGGGCAAGCCGATCCACACGCTGCCGCCCGCGGCGCGCGGCGTCGCAATGGCCTTCGAAGCCTATTCGCTCTATCCGCCGCTCACCATCGGCGAGAACATGTCCTTCGCGCTCAAGGCCTCGAAGATGCCGGTCTCCGAACAGGAGAAGCGCGTGAAGGCCATGGCGGAGATGCTGGAGATCGCGGATATCCTGAACAAATATCCCTCCTCCGTCTCCGGCGGCCAGCAGCAGCGCGCCAGCCTGGGCCGCGCGCTGGTGCGCGATGCCGGGCTCTACCTTCTGGATGAGCCGATGGGCCAGCTGGAGCCGCAGCTGCGCGCCGTGCTGCGCGGGCGCATCAAGCATTACCTGCGCGAGCACAAGTGCACGACGATCCTCGTCACGCATGACCAGACGGAGGCCAATGCGCTGGCGGACCGCATCGCGGTCATGGAGGGCGGCGTCCTCCAGCAATACGCCACGCCAGCCGAGCTCAAGGTCCGCCCCGCCAACCTCTTCACCGGCACATTCATCGGCGAGCCGCCGATGAACGTGTTCAACGCCGACGTGAAGGCGGGCGCCGACCAGGTGAGCTTCGTGGTCGAGGGCGGCACCACGCTGTCCTACCCCGCCGCGCAGATGTCCGAGGCACTGCGCCAGAGGCTGGCGAAGACGCCGAAGATCGCGCTGGGCATCAGGCCCCACGCGCTGCACCTTGGCGAGGGCCCGGTCAAGGGCAAGGTCATGGCCTGCCAGTGGCTGGGCGACCAGACCCACGTGGCGGTCGACGTCGCCGGCCGCACCGTCGTCTCCGTCTCGCAGGAGCGCGTGTCGCGTGCGCCGGGAAGCGACGTGGCGCTGAACGTGGAGGCGCGTGACCTGCATCTCTTCGATCCCTTGAGCGGCATGGCCATCGCGCATGGAGGCACGCTCGCATGACGGACGGCATCCTGATCGGCATCGACGCTGGCACCTCCGTCATCAAGTCCGTGGCCTTCACCACGACGGGCGAGCAGATCGCGGCCGCTGCCATTCCCAACCTCTACAAGACCTTCCCCGATGGCGGCGCCGAACAGGACATGGCCCGCACCTGGGCCGACACAGCGGCGACGCTGAAGCAGCTCTCGCAGAAGATCCCGGGGCTGGCCGACCGCCTCGTTGCCATTTCGGTGACCGGCCAGGGCGACGGCATGTGGCTGATCGACAAGGCGGGTGAGCCCGTGGCCCCCGCCTGGCTGTGGCTCGACGCGCGCTCCGCCGCCATCACGGAAGCCTTCGCGGCGAGCGCGGATTACCCCGCGCATTACAAGCGCACCGGCACCGGCGTGAACGCCTGCCAGATGAGCATGCAGCTCGCCTGGATGACGCGGAACCGGCCAGACGTGCTGGCCCGCGCCGCCACCGCCTTCCATTGCAAGGACTGGCTCTATTTCAAGCTGACGGGCGTGCGCGCCACGGACCCGTCCGAGGGCAATTTCACCTTCGGCCAATATGCCAACCGCGCATACGCGCCCGAGGTTCTCGATGTGCTGGGCGCGTCGGACTCGAAGCGCCTCCTGCCGGAGATGGTGGAGGGCACACAGGTCGCCGGCCACCTCACGGCGGACGCCGCCGCCCTCACCGGCCTCAAGGCCGGAACCCCCATCACGCTTGGCTATGTCGACGTTCTGTGCACGGGGCTCGGCGGCGGGCTTTATGATCCGAAGGGCGAGACCGGCTGCACCATCGTCGGCTCCACCGGCATGCACATGAAGATCGCGCCGAGCGCTGCCCATGTGAAGCTCAACGGTGAGCTTTCGGGCTACACCATGTGCTTCCCCGTGCCCGGCATGTATGCGCAGATCCAGTCCAACATGGCCTCGACGCTGAACATCGACTGGCTGCTCGATCTCGGCCGCGACGTGCTTCAGAGCCAAGGCGTCGAGAGATCGCGTGGTGACCTGCTCAAGGGCCTCGACGCGCGGATCATGAAGGCCGAGCCCGCCCGCGCCCTCTACCATCCTTACATCTCGCAGGCGGGCGAGCGCGGGCCCGTGATGGAGCCCGCGGCGCGCGCCATGTTTTCAGGCCTCGAACTCGGCATGGGCTTCGCCGACATGATGCGGAGCGTCTTCGAAGGTCTCTGCTTCGCCTCGCGCGATTGCTATTCCGCGATGGGCGACATCCCGCGCGAGGTACACGTCACCGGAGGTGCTGCGCGTTCGCAGGCGCTGCGCGTCATGCTGGCCAGCGTGCTCAACGCCCCCGTCCGCACGGTCCAGCGCGAGGAGGCCGGTGCGGCGGGTGCCGCCATGATGGCCGCCGTGCAGCAGAAGCTCTACCCGGACATGGACGCCTGCGCGGCGGAGTGGGTGACCCCGCTGCTCGGACCGTCCACCGCGCCCGATCCATCGCTTATCCGCCTCTATGACGGGGCCTTCGGCATCTACAAGGAAACCCGCGAGAAAATGCGTCCTCTCTGGCGCGCCATGGTGGCCAATCGTGCTTCGTAAGATCTCCGTCATCGGTGACCGTTTCATGCTCTCCTCCATGTTCGAGGAGGCGCTGCGCGAACGCTGCCGCCTGTTCGAACTGAACATCCGCACCTTCGACATGCCCTGGCCGGATGAGCCGATGGAGCATGGCTATGCGGTTGAGGGCATGGACGGCCTCAAGGAATACATGGGGTCGGCCGACCGGGTGGTGGAGCTTGCCGGCGATGCCGAGATCCTCGTCACGCAGCTGGCGCCCCTCTCCGCCTCCATCATGGACCGGCTGCCGAACCTCAAGTTCGTCGCCGTGTCGCGCGGCGGGCCCGTCAACATCGACATGAAGGCGGCGCGCGAGCGCGGCATCACGGTCGTCAACACGCCGGGCCGCAATGCTTCCGCCGTGGCGGAATTCACCATCGGCGCCATCCTCGCCGAAACGCGCAAGATCACGCAGGGCCATGACGCCCTGCGCCGCGGCGAATGGCGGGGCGACCTCTACCGTGCCGACCTCACCGGACAGGAACTCTCGGAGATGACGGTGGGCCTCATCGGCTATGGCGAGGTGGGCCGCCGCGTGGTGAAGCTGCTCAAGGCCTTCGGCTGCCGGATTCTCGTCAGCGACCCCTATGTGCAGCTCACCGTGGACGATCTGAACGACGGCGTCATGCAATGCTCGCTGGAGCGCGTGCTGGCGGAGTCCGACGTGGTTTCGCTCCACCCGCGCGTCACGGCGGAGACGACGAAGATGATCAACAAGGACACGCTGTCCCAGATGAAGGACGGGGCCTATCTCATCAACACGGCGCGCGGGCCGCTGGTGAACTATGACGATCTCTACGAGGCGCTCGTCTCCAGCAAGCTGAAAGGCGCCATGCTCGAAACCTTCGACGTGGAGCCCGTGCCGCCGGACAACCGCTTCCTAAAGCTTCCGAACGTCACGCTGACGCCGCACATCGCCGGCGCATCGGTCAAGACGGTGAGCTATGCCGCGGGCCTCGCGGCGGAGGAAGTGCGCCGCTATCTGGCGGGCGAGCCCGCCCTCAACCGCTGCTGACGGATCGTTGACATGCAGGAGCTGAAGCCGGTCGATCTGGTCGTCATCGGGGGCGGCGTCAATGGCGCAGGCATCGCGCGCGATGCGGCGGGCCGCGGCCTCACCGTCATCCTGTGCGAGAAGGACGATCTCGCGCAAGGAACATCGTCCCGCTCGGGCAAACTGATCCATGGCGGCTTGCGCTATCTCGAATATTACGAGTTCCGCCTGGTCCGCGAGGCGCTGATCGAGCGCGAGGTGCTCTTGAACGCGGCACCCCACATCGTGTGGCCCATGCGCTTCGTGCTGCCGCATTCGCCGGAACAGCGCCCCGCCTGGCTCGTGCGGCTCGGGCTGTTCCTTTATGACCATCTGGGCGGCCGCAAGAAGCTGCCCGGCTGCCGCAACATCAATCTCACGCGCGACCCGGAAGGAAAGCCGATCCGCAGCCAGTACACCCGCGCCTTCGAATATTCCGACTGCTGGGTGGATGACGCGCGCCTCGTCTCGCTCAACGCGCTCGATGCGAAGGAGCGCGGCGCGAGCGTGATGACGCGCACCGCCGCAACCTCCGCCCGCCGCGTCGATGGCGCGTGGGAGGTGGAATTCACGGCGGCTGACGGCACGAAATCCAAGGTCAAGGCCAGGGCCATCGCCAATGCAGCGGGGCCGTGGGTGGAGAACGTCATCAACGGCGTCACCGGCTCCAACTCGCCGCGCCGGGTGCGGCTCGTGAAGGGCAGCCACATCATCGTGCCGAAATTCTGGGAAGGCCCTCAGGCCTATCTCTTCCAGAACACCGACAAGCGCGTGATCTTCGTGAACCCTTACGAGGGTGACATGGCGCTGATCGGCACCACCGACATTCCCCATGAGGGCCGCGCCGAGGACGTGGCGATCGACGAGCGCGAGGTCGACTATCTGCTCGCCGCCGTGAACCGCTACCTCAAGGTTCCGATCCGGAAAGAGCAGATCGTCCACAAATTCTCCGGCGTGCGCCCGCTCTATGACGACAATGCCGAGAACCCCTCCGCCGTCACCCGCGACTATGTGTTCGACGTGGCGGGGGAGCCTCCCATGCTCTCCGTCTTCGGGGGCAAGATCACCACCTACCGCAAGCTCGCGGAACATGCGCTGGACAAGCTGCAGCCCTTCTTCCCCGCGATGAAGGGGCCATGGACGGCGGGTGCCGCCCTTCCCGGCGGCGACATGCCGGGCGCGGACTTCGACCGCTTCCTCGCCGAACTGCGCCGCGCCCGGCCGTGGCTTCCCGAGGCGCTGGCGCATCACTACGCGCGGCTCTACGGCACGCGCGCCAAGGACGTGATGAACGGCGCGCGCGACCTCTCAAGCCTCGGGCAGCACTTCGGCGGCCTGCTCTATCAGTGCGAAATCGACTATCTGCGCAAGGCGGAATGGGCCCGCACGGCGGAGGACGTGCTGGAGCGGCGCACCAAGCACGGGCTGCACCTGACGCCCGCCCAGCGCGCCGAGGTGGGCCGCTACATGGGCGGGTGAGGGGTTCAGATTCCCCTCGCGCGGCATCCTCCTTTGTGGAAGCATGCGCGGCATGGCAAGCGACGAAGAGGACGGCACCGACGGCCGCATGATCGTCTGGCCGCTGGAGCGGCTCGCCCGCGTCATGCGCGCGCGCGAGCATGAGGACGGTCTGAACCCCGCCCAGCGCGAGGCGCTGCGCTACCTAGCGCGGGCCAACCGCTTCTCCGATTCGCCCGGCGCCCTCACCCGCTATCTGGGCGCCACCAAGGGGACCGTATCCCAGACGCTGATGGCGCTGGAGCGCAAGGGCTTCATCGCCAAGGCGCCGCGCGCCGGTGGCCGCAAGTCCGTGCGCCTGACGCTCACGGAGAAGGGCCGCGAAGCCCTCTCGCGCGATCCATGGAGCGATCTGGCGGCTTCAGCGGAGGAATTGGGCGGCAAGACGAAGCGGCGGCTTCACCGCGGCCTCGCTGAATTGCTGGCGCGGGAGGTGGAGCGCGCCGGCCTCTCGAGCTTCGGCACCTGCTCCTCCTGCCGTTACTTCCGGGAACGCGGCCGCGACGGCGCCTCGCCCGGTCCGCATCTCTGCATGCTGTTCGAGGACGGGCTGACGCAGGACGATGCGGGGCGCATTTGCGTGGAGCATGTTCCCGCTGGCTGAGGCAGGGCCGGCTCCATGTGATCCCCTTTGCCCTACCGCCACAGCGGCAGGCTGGTCAGCACCGAAAGGGCGATCAGCAGGAAGCAGAGCCGCCGGAAGGTTTGGGGACTGGCGAGCCGGAAGGCGCGCGCGCCGGCGAACAGACCCAGCGCATAGGCCGGCGCCACCAGAAGGGCCAGCCACAGGCTCCGCTCCGTGACGAGGCCCGACAGCGCATAGCTGATGAAGGTGAAGAGCGTGGTGGCGCCGAAGAACAGGATGATGCTGGCCCGCATCGTGTCATGCGCTTCCTTCCCCGACAGCCAATAGGCGACGACGGGCGGCCCGCTCAGCTGGGCGAGCCCGCCGAACACGCCCGAGACGAGCCCCACCAGCACCGTCATGGGTGGCCGCGGCGTGCCGTGGTAGCGCCAGCCCGAGGCCAGCAGCACCAGCATGGAGGAGGCGAGCGCGGCAATCGCCCAGCGCAGCGGCAACGGGTCCGCGTGGTTGAGCACCAATGTGCCGAGCGGCACGCCGATGAAGGCGCCCATCGCCATCAGCCCCACGTCCTTGCGCCGTGCCTTCATCCAGGCGCGCGGCAGGAAGCCAAGGGAAAGGATGCCGTCAGCGAGAAGCAGCACGGGCGCGGCAAGTGCTGGGGTCACCAGCGCGCTGGCGGCGGGCATGAAGATCAGCGCCGCGCCGAAGCCCGAGAAGCCGCGCGCCAGCCCCGCCACCCCCGCGACCAGGACGGTGAGCGCAAGAACGACGGTACTGAAATCCGCGAGGGCCGGGGGCAATGAGAAGATCCGGAGGTGAGAACCGAACCCTCATGGGCCCGTCCCGCCTCCGGCGCAAGCGGTTCGGACTTATTCTGCGGCGATCTGGGCGGCGGGGCTGGCGGCCTTCACCTCGGCGCCGGCCTTGGCCTCGAACTTGGCGAAGTTCTTGACGAACATGCCGACGAGCTTCCGCGCCATCGCGTCATAGGCGCGCTTGTCGCTCCAGGTTTCGCGCGGGTCGAGGATCTTGGGGTCGACCCCGTCCACGCCCTTCGGGACCGCGAAGCCGAAATTGGCGTCCGTGCGCATCGGCACGTCGTCGAGGCGGCCTTCCAGGGCGGCATTGAGCAGGGCCCGCGTCACCTTGATCGGCATGCGGTGGCCCTCGCCATGGGCGCCGCCGGTCCAGCCGGTGTTGACCAGCCAGCAGGACACGCCGTGCTTCGCGATCAGGTCGCGCAGCAGGTTGCCATAGACATGCGGGTCACGCGGGATGAAGGGGGCGCCGAAGCAGGTGGAGAAGGTGGCCTGCGGCTCCGTCACGCCGCGCTCCGTGCCCGCCACCTTGGCGGTGTAGCCCGACAGGAAATGGTACATGGCCTGCGCCGGCGTCAGCTTCGCGATGGGCGGCAGCACGCCGAAGGCATCCGCCGTCAGCATCACGATGGTCTTGGGGATCGGCGCCGTGCCAGTCTTGGAGGCATTGGGGATCGCCGAGAGCGGATAGGCGGAGCGCGTGTTCTCGGTCAGCGCGCCGTCCATCAGGTCCAGCTTGCGCGTCTCGGGATCGATCTTCACGTTCTCCAGCACCGTGCCCCACATTTCCGTGGTGGCGTGGATCTGCGGCTCGGCCTCCTTCGAGAGCTTGATGACCTTGGCATAGCAGCCGCCCTCGAAGTTGAAGAGGCCATTCGCCGACCAGCCATGCTCGTCATCGCCCACAAGTGTGCGCGAGGGGTCGGCGGAGAGCGTGGTCTTGCCCGTGCCGGAGAGGCCGAAGAACACCGCACTGTCGCCCTTCTGCCCGACATTGGCCGAGCAGTGCATCGGCATCACGCCCTTCTCGGGCAGCAGGTAGTTGAGCACCGTGAACACGGACTTCTTCATCTCGCCCGCATATTGCGTGCCGCCGATGAGCACGAGGCCGTTGGTGAGGTCGAGCGCGATCACCGTCTCGCTGCGCGTGCCGTGGCGCGCCGGGTCGGCCCTGAAGGAGGGCAGGTCGATGATGGTCAGCCGGGGCGCGAAGCCGGTGCGGTCCTCCGGCACGATGAGGAGGTGCTGGATGAACAGCGAATGCCAGGCGAATTCGGTGATGACGCGGGTCGGCAGCTGGTGCTCCGGGTCGGCCCCGCCGGCGAGATCCTGCACATAGAGGTTCTTCAGCCGGGCATGGGCCATGAAGTCCTTGCGCAGCGTCTCGAAATGCTCGCGGCTCATGGGTTTGTTGTTGTCCCACCAGATCGTGTGTTCGGTGGTGGCGTCGCGGACCACGAACTTGTCGTTGGGGCTGCGGCCGGTGTGCTGCCCGGTGGTGACCACGAGGCCGCCGCCCTCGGCCACCAGGCCTTCGCCGCGCGCCACCGCCTCCTGATAGAGCACGGCAGCCGGCGCGTTCCACGAGATCTTGTCGACCCAGGTGAGGCCGAGGTCGGCAAGCTGGGCGCGGATGTGGGCGTCGGTCGCTGTGTCCATGGGGTGCTCCTGAAACTGGAAGCCCAATGGTAGAGACCGGCAACTGGGTCTCGCAAGCAGAAAAATGATCGAAAGCTGACTTTACATCATTTTTCTGCGTTATCGTACCTCAATTTTTGAGATGATGGCCTAGGACCTGCTTCGCTCCCCCAGCTCCGCCAGCAGCGTCCGGAGCGCGGAGCCCGTATAGACGGGCGGCGCGAAAGGCAGTCTCAGAACGCTCCCGTCCCGCCGGAGATCCGCGCCATCCGGGTCGATTCCCGCAATTTTCCAGCCACCGGGCGTGGCGCCCAACAGCCTTTCGGCATAGCGCTGGATGGCGTCCTCATGGTCGTCGTTCATGTGCTGGATGGCACCCTCCTCCAGAGCGATCATCTCATCGGCTGAGGGAAAAAGCTCATCGGCTGGAATCGTTTCGATCCGGCCGAAACCGGCCACGGCATGGGCCCGTTCCGGCTCCATGCGCCAGAAGGCGAAGTCGCCGAAGCCGGCATAGAGCTCCGCCGCCGGATGGCGGGCGAGGTAGCGGCGGCTCGCGGCCTGCGGCTCGACCTTGAAGAACCGCCCCATCAGGGTGACGCGCGGGCCCGTCAGCGCATCGCCCTGTTCCGGCACCTCCGCCACCATGAGGCTCGCCCGCGGGTCCGACAGCAGGTTGCGCGTGTGCCAGGCCAGGGTCGACACCAGGATCAGGGGCCAGCCCCGCACATCGGTCGCCACGTTGACGAGCGATGCATAGGGGATGCCATCATCGGCATTGACCGTGCCGAGCGTCGCCGTCCGCGCGCGCCGCAGCAGGTTGCGGGCCTCGTCCGCGCTGAAACTTCTCCGTTCATTCATGATCACACCTCGCAATTGTGGGCCGGAGCCCTTATCATCCTTGCCACATTTTGTTCCAGTTCCGCCCCTAGTGCCAAAGGAAGGACATAGTTGAAGGATGAACAAGAAGATGCCGACGATCGCCCTGGTCGACGACGACCGCAACATCCTGACATCGGTTGGCATGGCACTCGAGAACGAGGGTTACGCCGTCCAGAAATATAACGACGGTGCGGCCGCCCTGCAGGGCCTGCAGGACAACCCGCCCGACATGGCCATCTTCGACATCAAGATGCCGCGCATGGACGGCATGGAACTCCTGCGCCGCATCCGCCAGAAATCCGACCTGCCCGTCATCTTCCTCACCTCCAAGGACGACGAGATCGACGAGCTCTTCGGCCTCAAGATGGGCGCGGACGACTTCATCAAGAAGCCCTTCTCGCAGCGCCTGCTGGTGGAGCGCGTCAAGGCCGTGATGCGCCGCGCCGTCAACCGCGACGTGGCCGCCACCCCGCAGGAGGCCGCCAAGGTCATCGAGCGCGGCAAGCTCTCCATGGACCCGGACCGCCACTCCTGCACCTGGGACGGCAAGCCGGTGACGCTGACGGTCACGGAATTCCTGATCCTCCAGTCGCTGGCCCAGCGCCCCGGCATCGTGAAGAGCCGCGACGCGCTGATGGACGCGGCCTATGACGACCAGGTCTATGTCGACGACCGCACCATCGACAGCCACATCAAGCGGCTGCGCAAGAAGTTCAACGCGGTCGACCCGGATTTCGACGCCATCGAGACGCTCTATGGCGTCGGCTACCGCTTCAAGGAGCAATAGGAGGGGCCGCCAGAGGCCCTGACCCCCGATGCTTGACAAGGTGAAGCCGCCAGAGGCCGCCGACCGTGCCGAAGCCGATGAACCGGCCGAGGCAGCGGCGAAGGAGGCTGCCCCGCAGCGCACGCGCTGGCTGCGCTGGCTGGCGCCGCAGCGCCTCACCACGCGCATCGTGCTGCTCAACCTGGTGGGCCTCGTCATCCTGGTGGCGGGCATCCTATATTTCAACCAGTTCCGCCAGGGCCTGATCGACGCGCGCGTGCAGAGCCTGACGACGCAGGCGCAGATCATCGCGGCGGCGGTGGCCGGCTCCGCCACGGTCGACACGGGCTCGATCGTCATCGACCCCGATTCGCTCGCCAACACCAGCGACGACATCCTCCCCGACAGCGACCAGCTCGCGAGCCTCGATTTCCCCATCGACCCGGAAACCGCGGGCCCCGTCCTCAAGCGGCTGCTCGCCAACACCACGGTGCGCGCCCGCATCGTCGACAAGGACGGCAACCTCATCGTCGACAGCCGCTTCCTCTATTCGCGGGCCGACGTGGTGCAGTCCGACCTGCCGCCGCTGCAGGGCGAACAGGACGGCTTCAGCCCGCTCGCCCTGTGGAACAGGCTCGTCACCTGGACCTTCAGCTACGACTACCCGCGGCAGATCGAATACGGCCTCGACAATGGCCGGGAGTTTCCAGAGGTCGGCGCCGCGCTGAACGGCGCCAAGGTGAGCCTCGTGCGCCTCAACGACCGGGGCCAGATCATCGTGCTGGTGGCGGTTCCCGTGCAGCGGTTCCGCGCGGTGCTGGGGGCCCTCGTGCTCTCCACCACGGGGGGCGAGATCGACAACGTGCTGCGCGCCGAACGCCAGGTGGTGCTGATGACCTTCGGCTTCGTGGCGCTGGTGACCGTGCTGCTGTCGACGCTCCTTGCCTCCACCATCGCGCTGCCGCTCAGGAAGCTCGCCGCGGCGGCCGAGCGCGTGCGCCGCGGCATCAACAAGCGTGTGGAGATTCCCGATTTCTCCGCCCGCGGCGACGAGATCGGCGATCTTTCCGGCGCGGTCCGCGACATGACCAACGCGCTCTACAACCGCATCGCCGCCATCGAGGCCTTCGCGGCGGATGTGAGCCATGAGCTCAAGAACCCGCTGACCTCGCTCAGGAGCGCGGTGGAGACCCTGGCCTATGCCAAGACGCCGGAGCAGCGCGAGCGGCTGATCGAGATCGTGAAGCATGACGTGAAGCGGCTCGACCGGCTGATCACCGACATCTCGGATGCCTCGCGGCTCGATGCGGAACTGGCCCGCGGCGAGGCGCAGGCCTTCGACCTGTCCCAGCTGCTCGAATCGATCACCGGCTATGCCAACGACACCCGCAAGGACGAGCAGGCGGAGGTCGACTTCGAGATCGCGCGGCCGCCCGGCGGCATGGACCGGGCGCGGGCCTATACCGTGATAGGCCATGATTCGCGGCTCGGTCAGGTGGTGCGCAACCTCATCGACAATGCGCGCTCCTTCACCAGGCCCGGCACCAAGCTGAGCATTCGCGTGCGGCGCGTGGGCCCGGACGTCGAGTTCCGCGTGGACGACTGCGGGCCGGGCATCCGGCCGGACAATCTGGACCGCGTCTTCGAGCGCTTCTACACCGACCGGCCGGAAGGCAGCTTCGGCTCCAATTCGGGGCTCGGCCTGTCGATCTCGAAGCAGATCGTCGACGCGCACCGCGGCCGCATCTGGGCCGAGAACCGCTATGGGAAGCCAGACGAGACCGGCGAGAAGCCGGTACTCGGCGCGCGCTTCATCGTCCGCATACCGGCGGTGCAAGATGCATGAGGAAGCCCTCATCCACGGCACCTGCCTCGCCATCGGCGGCATGGGCGTGCTGCTGCTCGGAAAGCCCGGCTCCGGCAAGTCGGACCTCGCGCTCCGCCTGATCGACGGGTCGGGCACGGGCCTTTCCGGCGTGGAACGGTCCGCGCGCCTGGTGGCGGATGATCAGGTGGCCGTCCGCAAGGCCGAGGGGCGCCTCATCGCCTCCGCCCCGCCGCCTCTTTCGGGAAAGCTCGAAATCCGCGGACTCGGCATCGCGGAACTCAGCCCACAGGCGGAGGCCGTGCTGCGGCTTGCGGTGCGGCTGACACCGGCCGCCGAGATCGAGCGCCTGCCCGACCTCGCACGGGCCCGCATGGACATCCTCGGCATCGCCATTCCGCTGGTGCTCATCGACCCCGAAAGAGCCTCGGCGGCGGCCCGGATCCGGGCTGCGCTGGATCAATTCGTGGCCGGGTGAATGCGTATTGCATCGCAACCGGGTTAGAGGCATTGTGCGCCACCCTGAAGGGCCAGAACGCGGAGTTTCACTGTTACCATGATCGGACTCGTCCTGGTCACCCATGGCCGCCTGGCAGAGGAGTTCCGTTCTGCGCTGGAACATGTGGTGGGGCCGCAAGCGGGCATCGAAACCATCGCCATCGGACCTGACGACCGGATGGAGAACCGCCGCACCGACATCGCCGGGGCCGTAGCCCGCGTGAACAGCGGGGCCGGCGTCATCATCCTGACCGACATGTTCGGCGGCACGCCGTCGAACCTCGCCATTTCGCTCCTCGAGATCGGCAAGGTCGAGGTGGTGGCGGGCCTGAACCTGCCGATGCTGGTGAAGCTGGCGCGCATCCGCAAGGACTACCCCCTCGACAAGGCAGCAACCGCCGCACAGGATGCGGGCCGCAAATACATCAACGTGGCAAGCCAGATCCTGGGAGACTGACGGTGACAGAAGCGGCGACGGGAGTGGTGGCGGGGACGGCGCGGGAACTGGCCATCGTCAACCAACGCGGCCTCCACGCCCGCGCCTCCGCCAAGTTCGTCAAATGCGCGGAAGCCTTCGACGCGGACATCACCGTGAGCCGCGACGGCATGTCGGTTCCCGCCACATCCATCATGGGGCTCATGATGCTCGGCGCCGCCATGGGCACCTCGATCATGGTGGAGGCCAAGGGCCCCCAGGCCGGGGAGGCGCTGGAGGCTCTGGCGCAACTCGTCGCCAGCAAGTTCGACGAGGAATAACCTCTCGCCTAAAGCGGCTGGCGTGAGAACAGCTGGTTCTGGATCACCGCCTCCGCCGGCATCAGCTGCGGCGTTTCGGATTCGCGGCATTTCTCGCCCGCGAAGTTCATGTAGCGGTCGGCGGTGGGCTGGCCGATCCACGACAGCAGCAGCGGCGGCAGGCAGTAGAGCGGGCGGTCGGCCATGGACTGCGCAAAATCCGCCGCGCCGTCCATGTTGCTCGCCGCCAGCACCGGCACCCGGCGCAGGCGCGGGTCCGTTTCGGACTTCATGCCGTTCTTCCACTGGTGCAGCCGCAGGCCCGGCAGATGGTCGCCGAACACCACGAGCACATAGGGCCTGCCCTTCGCGTCGAGTTCCTTCTTGAAGGCGGTGAGGGACTGCACCGCGCTGCCGAGCCGCCTGCGGTAGTCGTGGACGCCGTTGTGGCCCTCCACATCGGCCGGATCCTTCTTGTAGGGCCCGTGCGTTTCGACGGTCACGATGAAATGGAAGCGGGGCGCCTCTCCGTCCATCCTGTCCAGGACGGACTGGTACAGACCTTCGTCCGTCGGCCAGTCGTTGGGCTGGATGACGAGCGTCATGTCCTCCATGCTGACGAAGTGCCCGAAGCCGAGCTTCGGATAGACCTGGTCCCGAAGCCAGAAGCGGCGGGTGAAATTGTGATAGGCCGTGGCCGCATAGCCCTTCTCGGCGAGGAGCCGTGGCAGGCTGCGCGAGGCCTCCGTGATGTACTGCACATAGTGCTGATAGGGGATGATGCCGGCCTGGAAGCTCTTCACCGGGATGCCCGTCAGCACCTCGAACTCGGCATTGGGCGTGGTGCCGCCATAGACGGGGGAGACGGCGGCACTCTCCACGAAGCCGGCCTGCTTCAGCGGGTCCAGGGGGGAGGCCTTGTCGTCGGGGTCGCGCCACCAGGCCTCGCCCAGCACGAGATAGACGTCGGGCGTGGCGGCGGATGCGGACGCTGCCGCAGGCGCCGGCGCCGGCGCCTTCAGGGCTTCGAGCGCCTGGGCCACCTCGGCCTGCGTGAAGGTCTTGAGGCGAAGCCCGGCGGTCGAGAAATAGAGATGCGTGCCGAGCCCGTTCATGCGCTCGCTCTCGGCCTGGCTGAAGGTGAGGTTCTCCACCCCGATCCACCAGGAATTCGCGTGGATCCACTTGTAGACCGGCTCGAAGCGGTAGGTGGCGAGAAGTCCGACGAAGAGCAGCGCCATGGGCAGACTCCACCAGCGCAGGCGCAGGTTGGCCGCATAGAACAGCCCCGCCGGAACGATCGCCGCGCCAAGCAGCCAGTGATGCCACTCGACGTAATGCAGCAGGTGCACGGACTGGCCCGCGAGGAACAGGTCGCTCACCTGGAAGGGCTCGCCCGTCGACTCGCGCTTGATGGCGGACAGCGTGCCGAGGAACAGGAAGGCCGCCGCCAGCATCACGCCCGCCGGGAATAGCCGCGCCGCCGAGGCGAAGACGCCCAGCATGACCATGGGCACGACCATGCGCGAGAACCAGAAATGCCAGAGATCGCGGCCACTCACGTAATCCGGCGTCCAGCGGCCCAGCCAGGCATGGACGGCGAGCAGCAGGAGATAGACCAGCAGAAGCTGCAGCGCGCCGCGGGCGATGGCCCGCAACCAGCGCGGCACAGGCTTCACCGCTGCCCCTGGCTGGGCGGCCTCCGCATCCGTCATCGTCACGTCCTGGTCCTCCCCCGGCGGGCAGCTTCGATGGGGCCGCCCCGAAATCGGGCAATCCTATGCCGCGCAGGTGATGGCAGGATCAAGGCGGAAGGCCACTCGCAGGCCAGCTTTTTCACGCAAGGACCGGCCATGAAAATGGCCGCCCGGCGGGCGGCCATATGAGGGTTGCGGATTGCGGAAGACCGAAGGCTCAGATCGACTGTTCGATCCAGGCCTGGAGCTGGTTCTTCGGCGCCGCGCCCACCTTGGTGGCGGCCACCTGCCCGCCCTTGAACACCATCAGCGTCGGGATGCCGCGCACGCCGTAGCGGGAGGGGGTGGAGGGGTTCTCGTCGATGTTGATCTTCACGATCTTGGCCTTGGGGCCGAGGCTCGCCGCGATTTCCTCGAGCGCGGGCGCGATCATCTTGCAGGGTCCGCACCATTCGGCCCAGAAATCGACCACGACGGGCGTATCGGACTGGAGAACGTCCTTTTCGAAGGAAGTGTCGGACACCTTGTGCGTGGCCATGGGAACCTCTTGTCAGTGTGGCGGGATTCGCCGTTACGATTGGCGGAAGGTAGGAGCCGGCCCCCCCGGGGTCAAGGCCGGGGCTGGCGCAGGGCGGCCATGCGGTCGAGGAGTTCGTCCGGAATGGGCATGAGCTTCGGCGCCTCCGTCCAGACCAGGCAGAAGCGCAGGGGCTTTCCGGGCTCGGTCAGGCGCAGCGCCTCGCGGTAGATGGCCATCTGCAGCAGATAGTCCGGGTTGCAGTCCTCGGGGCCCTCCGGCACTTCGCGGTCGGTCTTGTAGTCGGCCACGAGAATGCCCTGCGGCGTGATCACCAGCCGGTCGATCCTGCGGCGCTCGGGAACACCTCCCGGAGACTGGATGATGAGCGAGGCCTCGGAATGCCCGTCGGCGGAAAGGATTTCGGCCAGCACGGGGTGACCGAGCAGCGCGCCGAGTTGCGCCGCGAGGGCCGGATCGGCCCCGGCGCGCTTCACCGCCGCCTCGATATGGGCAAGGCGCTGGTCCTCGCGCAAATCCGGCAGGTTCTGCAGGATTCGGTGGATGAGAATGCCGCGCTCCACCTTGACCCAGCCGCGCTTGCGGGGTGCGGGGGCGGCGCCCGCGGCGAGGGCCGCCTGCTCCAGTTCCTTCCCGATCCAGGCCGGCCACGCGGCTTCGGCGGCCCCGGCCTGAGCGACGGCAGCCTCCGCCGTCAGCGGCGCTGCGCCGAGGCGCCAGCCGCGCTCCTCGGGCAGCGGCGTCATCTTGTCCTTCAGCGCGGAGAGCATGGTGTTGTACCAACAGTCCGCCATCGGCTCCCGCGTACCGCGATAGCCGCAGACATAGAGCTCGTCGCAGGCGCGCGTCATCGCCACATAGAGCAGGCGGCGGTACTCGGCGAGCTCGACGTCCTTCTGCGCCGCCTTGAGGAGCTTGACCGCCTTCGACGCCGCAAGCCTGGGCACGGGCCAGAGCGGCACCTTGGCATGGCCGTCGCCGCCTTCGAGCATCAGCAGGGGGTCGCCGCGCTTCGATTCATGCCCGCCCGCCGTATCGGGCAGGATGACGATGGGCGCCTCGAGGCCCTTGGCGCCATGCACCGTCATGACGCGCACCTCGCCGCCGCCCTGTTCCATGTTGCGCTTGATCTCGATCTCGCCCGCAGCGAACCAGTTGACGAAGCCGGCGAGAGAGGTGCCATGCGCCTCCTCATAGTCGAGCGCGCGGTCGAGCAGCGCGTCGATCGCGTCATTGGCCTCCGAGCCGAGGCGGGAGACGAAGCGCAGCCGGGACCTGGCGAGAACGCCGGAGAGGAATTCGAAAGGCCTTGCACCCGGTGCCTCCGCGATGAGGGGCATGAGCAGCCGCACCGCATCCGCATATGGCTGCTCCGCGCGCGACATGAGGCTTTGCCACAGTGACAGCGCGCCGCGCTCTGCCGCCACCGCCATCAGCTCCTCCTCGCTCAAGGGCCGGGGCAAGAGCGGGCTCTTGAGGATGCAGGCGAGCGCGTGGTCGTCCTCCGGCATCAGCGCGAACTGGGCGAGTGCCATGAGGTCCAGCACGGCGATGTTCTCGCCCAGCTTCAGCCGGTCGGCGCCGGCCACCGGCACATGCTCGTTCCACAGCGCGCGGATCATCGCATCGAAGAAGCTGTTGCGGCTCTTGACCAGGATCAGGATGTCGCCCGGCGCCACCGGCCGCCCGCGCGCCGGCAGCATGCGTCGGCCGATCCAGGACTTCACCGTTTGCGCCAGGTGCCTCGCCAGCCTGCGCCGGGGCGACTGGGCGGGCTCCCGGTCGACGGGGGCCTGCCATGGGTCGCGCTCTTCCTTTTCATCCGGCAGGTAGAGCGGCCAGATCTCCACCGTGCCCTCCGCCTCGCGGCGGTTGGCCTCATGGTGCCACTCGCGCTGGGTTTCGCCGTCGAGCCCGGTGCGGGCGGGCGAATTCGGCGCGAAGACATGGTCCACCGCCTCCAGCACAGTGCGGGCGGAGCGGAAGGAGACGCTGAAATCCACCTCGCGGAATTCCTGGCCCGCCGCCTCGACCTGGTGCTTCACGTCGTCCAGCACGCGCTCGAAGACATTGGGGTCCGCGCCCTGGAAGGAATAGATCGACTGCTTTCGGTCGCCCACCACGAAGAGGGTGCGGGGCTTGCGGCCATGGCGGCCCTCGCCCGCGAAGAATTCATCCGTCAGCGCACGGACGATCTCCCACTGGGTCGGGCTCGTGTCCTGCGCCTCGTCGACCAGCAGGTGCTCGATGCCGCCATCGAGTTTGTAGAGCACCCAGGCGGCGTCCGGCCTTTCGCGCAGCAATTCCCCGGTCTTGATGATGAGGTCGTCGAAGTCATAGGCGCCACGCCCGCGCTTCGCCTCCTCGAAGCGCGTGACGATGGCGCTGCCGATTCGCAGCACGGAGAGCGTGGCGGACAGGCATTCGAGATCGCCCATGGTGCAAAGCGCATCGAACAGGCGTTGCTGGTCAGGCCTCACCAGATCGTCGATCCAGCCATGCTTCTTGTGGGTCGATTCATTGGCCACCCACTTCCGCAGCTCGTTCTTGCCGGTGAGGAGGATCTCCCGCAGGTCCATCAGCGTGGCGCCGGCCGTGGCGCACGCCTTCCTGATGCCAGCCGCAGTCACCTTTTCCGTCTTGCTGCCACCGTCGAGCAGTTCGGCCAAAGCGAGGTAGCGCTGCACATCGCAGAAGAGGCCGCCGGCCAGCGCCTCGCGCGTCAGCCCCTGCTCCAGCGACATGTACTGGCGCAGCATGCTCTCGGCGCGCTGGAGGCCGGACTCCTCCTCGAAAAGCTGGCGCAGGTTCGAGCGCTTCGCGAGGAGCTGGGTGAGCAGCCTGTCGAAATCATCGGCACTCACCCGGTTGGCAATGTCGAGCAGGCAATTGCCCAGCACCGAGGAGCCATCCGACTTCGCCGCGGCAAGCACGCCGTTGCGCGCCGTCTGCAGCAGGCTGAGCGACTCGCGGTCGTCCAGCATGGTGAAATGCGGCACGATCCCGGCTTCCACGGGGAAGAGCTGCAGCACCCGCTCGCAGAAGGCATGGATGGTCTGGATCTTGAGGCCGCCCGGCGTTTCGAGCGCGCGGGTAAAGAGCTGGCGTGCCCGCTCCAGCAGAGGCGCGTCAGCCCCCGGAGATCCGAGCTTGTCCAGCAGTGCGGCCAGCGCCGCGTCGTCCAGCGCGATCCATTTGCTCAGGCGCTCGAACAGCCGGTTCGCCATCTCGGCGGCGGCCGCCTTGGTGAAAGTGAGGCACATGATGCGCGAGGGCTCCGTGCCCGCCAGCATCAGCCGGATCACGCGGTCCACCAGCACATGCGTCTTGCCGGACCCGGCATTGGCATTGACCCAGGCGGTGGCCGACGGGTCCGACGCCTTGAGCTGGTTGAGGCTGGCCTGCGGATTGTGGCTCATCCGGCCTCCCCCGACAGCGCCCATTCGCGGAAGCGCGAGAGGTGGTCGTAGTCGCCCTCGTCCTCCTCCTTCTCCATCATGGCGCGGGGGTAATAGGCCTGCGCATCGGAAGCGTAGGAGCGGAGCAGCTTCCGAAGCTCCGCGAAATGCGTCTCGCCGAGTTGCATCACGGGCACGTCGATCCGCTTGACCTCGCCCGCCGGATCGCCGCCGGTGAGATGGACATAGGCGATCTCGCCCGTGTCCCTTGCGGGCAGGTCACGGAAGCCGCCGCGCGCCAGGATGGCCGCCTGCAGGGTGAGCTGCGGGGAGAGCCCCGCCTCGACCTGGCGGGCCGTCGGCACGGCGCCCGTCTTGTAATCGAGAATGCGCGCGCTGCCGTCCGCCATGAGGTCGATCCGGTCGGCGCGGCAGCTCAGGCGGAAGGGCAGGCCTGCGATGTCGAGTTCGATGGCGCCGTTCACCTCCGCCACCACCCGCTCGACCCGGTCACGGAATCCGGGCTCATGCTCCGCGAACCACCGCGCGATGCGGCGGAAGCGCGGCCACCAGAAGCTGACGAGGCCGGGATAATCCGCGATCTGCTCGAAATGGCGGCTGCCGTGGGTTTCAAGTTCGCGGGCCACGTCGGCGGGCAGATGCTTCGGGAAAGCGGACAGGAAATCACCGATCGCGTCATGGAAGATGATGCCGCGGCGCGCGGGGTCGGGCGCGGAGGCGATGGGCTTCAGCGGCTCCAGCATGAGCACATGGCGGGCGTAGATCGCGTAAGGGTCGCGCACCAGCCTCTCGATCCGCGTCACGCTCAGGCCCTTGGGGCGGAGCGCCACGGGGGGCTTCGGCTTCGGCATGGCGATGGGGGTCACGCTCACGGGCTCCGAGAGCCTGCGGGCGAAGGCCGGCCAATCCGAGGCGCTGAAGCGGGTCTTGAGCTTCGCCGTTTCGAGGATCATCAGCAGGCGGTGCACCCAGCGCGAGGGCGTTCCCGGCGCATCGCCGATGCGGCGCGACCACAGGAGCTTCACATGAGCGTTGCCGAAGGCCTGCACGAAATCATGCGCGGTCTGGCCGATCTGGGCTTCGGGCTGCTTCATCTCCAGCACTTCGCGCATCGGCCGGTTGATCCACGGGCCGCTGTCGGTGGCCCCGGGCCATGTGCCCTCGTTGAGGCCCGCGAGCACCATCACGTCCGCGCGGATGAGGCGCGCTTCGAGAAGGCCGAGGATGGTGAGCGGCGTGGGGTTGTGCTGCAGGCTGCGCACCGGAATTCCGTGCAGCCAGTGGCGGATGATGGCGGCGGCGCGGGCCAGGTCGCAGTCGCGCAGGAAGCGCGATTCCTCGTGCAGCAGGTCTAAGGCCTCGCGCAGCACATCGCCCCCCTCGCCCAGCCAGAAGGCCTCGCCCGCGATCGCCTCGCAGGCGGCGGCGAGCCGGTCCAGATGGGCGGCAAGGCCGTTGGGCTGGCTCATGAGCAGCGGCTGCAGCACGGATGAGATGCGGCCCGCATGGGCGATCGTCGCCTCCCACTGCTCCGCCGTCACGGCGCGGAGCAGAAGGTGCGTCGGCCGCTTCTTCTGTTCCTCGGCAGCCAGCCGCAGCGCATGGCTCAAGCGGCCGATCTCAGGCGCGCCCGTTCCGGCGCGAAGCACCGCGATCTCGATCAGGCTCGCATGGTGGCGCGCCTCTTCCGGGGACACGCCGAACACCGCCAGGTCATGGCGCAGCAGCGCCGCCAGAGGCTCGGCCGCGAAATTCTCCAGCAGGCAGTCGAGCAGCAGGTTGAGGAGTGCTGCACCGCCATGGCGCACCAGCGGCTCGCCCGCCGAATCATTGATGGTGATGTTCCAGCGCCGCAGCTCCACCTTGACCCGGCGCGCGAGCTGGCGGTCCGGCGTCACCAGGCAGCCGGTGCGGCCCGGCGTTTCGAGGCACTCGCGCAGGATCAGCGCGGCGGCCACCGCCTGTTCCTGGATGCTTCGTGTCTCGACGAGTTCGACACCTTCCATCGCCTCCGCGACGCGCGCCTCCTGTCCCTTGAGCGCCGCGTGCCAGAGATGCGCCGTCTCCGCCGGGCGCATCAGCTCGCTGGCGAGCCAGCTGCGCGCGCCGGGTGCCGCACCCGCGAGCTCGGCCACCTGCTGGCGCGCGGCCCCCAGCCGGAAGAGCAGCTGCTTCATCGCGTGCTGCGGGTGGGTGGGGCCCACGGCGTTCCAGCTGGCCTCGTCCATCATCAGGTCCAGCCCGGGAAGGATGACCGCGCCGTTGGGAAGCCCGGCGATGGCCTTGAGCAGCGTGCAGGTGGCGGGAATGGAGCCGGTGGACCCGGCAGCGATGAAGGGCCGCGCGGTCCGCGCCTGTTCGAGCCGCTGCGCCTCCCGGCGCAAGATGGCGGAGCGGCGGGCCTGCGGGCCCATGGCGTTTTCCGCTTTCAACCGCTGGGGATATCTCTCCCGCGCGATGTCGAGGAATTCGAGGATGGCCTCGCGGTGGCGCGCGGTTTCCAGTGCATAGAGTTCCGGCAGCTTCGCGAGGTCGATGTCTTCCGTCTCGATCGAATCGAGGAATTCGGCGAGCGAGGCGGCGAGCCCTCCCGCCTGGTGGGGGGCCGCGGCCATCTCCTGTGCGAGGCGCGTCGTGGGGTTGGCCTTCGCCCATTCATCGATCAGGTCCATCAGCAGCAGGAGCTGGCCCGGCGCCGAGACGGGCGTGCCGAGCTCGTCCATTCCGTCGCCGGGGGCCAGAAGGTCCTCGTCGATGTCGCCCAGCGGCTGGATGCGCGGCAGCAGCACGCCAGATCCGCCGGTGAGGCGGAAGAATATTTCCTCCAGCTCCCGCACCGCGCGGCGCGTCGGCAGAAGGATGGTCCAGCGGGCGAGGTCGAGCGGACCCGGAGGCTTGGCGTCCGTGCAGGGAAAGCCCTTGAGCACGGCGCGGGCCAGCGTTTCGAGAAGCGGCCTGTCGGGCGGGACGGTGAACAGCCGCGGCGGGTCAGCCCCCATCGCTCATCCCTTGAGGGCGGCTTCGGCCAAGGGGATGGCCTCGGGCGTTCCCACATGCAGCCAGCGCCCCAGATGCTCGATGCCGAAGAGGCGGCCTTGCGCGATGGCGCGGTCCCACAGCAGGTTCATGGAGAACTTGCCCTTGGGCGCCCCTTCGAACAGCCGGGGCGAGACGAGGTAACCGCCGATATAGGCGAGGGGCCGGCCCGAGCCGGCGGCGGCGCGGCGCAGCAGCCTGCCATCCGCCTGCCGCACGAAATCGCCCGTGCCGTCATAGCCGACGGTGCGTTCGAGCGGCGCAAGCAGCAGGAGACAATCCATCGCGGCATCGTCCCATGCCGCGCGCAGGCGATCAAGCGCGGCTTCGCCGTCATCCACCCAGAAGCTGTCGCTGTTGATGACGAGGAAGGGCTTGTCGCCCAGAAGTGGCAGGGCCTTGGCGACACCACCCCCGGTATCGAGGATTTCGCCGCGCTCATCGGAGATCACGATGCGCGGCGAGGGCTGACGCGCGGCCCATGCCTCGATCTGTTCCGGGAGGTAATGGACGTTCACCACCGCCGTGCCGATGCCCGCCGCGCGGAGCCGGTCGAATCCGTAGTCGATCAGCGCCTTGCCGCCAACCTCCACCAGCGGTTTGGGCCGAGACAGCGTCAGGGGCCGCATGCGCTGGCCGTAGCCCGCGGCGAGGACCATTGCTCTGTCCACGGACGGTTTGGTCATGGCCGCTCGCGCCGGGCGGCAGGCAGGTGCCGGTCGAACCAGGCCCTCAGGCCGGCGAGCCGCGGATGGGCAAGATTGCGTTCGAGATAGCGCGAGACGCGCGGGATGTGGCGGAGATAGCCGTGCTTGCCGTCGCGCTTGGACAGACGCGCGAAGATCCCGAGGATCTTGGTGGCGCGCTGGGCGCCCAGCACGCAATAGGCGAGGTCGAAGGCTTCACGGTCGAAGCCCTTCTCCGCGCTGCGCAGCCCGCAGTAGTGCGCGTAGAGCTCATCGGCGAAACCGAACTCCACGTCGACCCGCGCATCCTGCAGCATGGAGGCGAGGTCATAGGCCGGGTGCCCGAGGAGGCAATCCTGCGTGTCGATGATGCCGACGCGCTTCAGCCCCTCGCGCTCCGGCATCCACAGCAGGTTGGGCGAATGATAGTCGCGCAAGGCCCACACCGGCTTTTCCGGCTGGGCGAAGGGCAGGAGGTCCCGCCACAGCGCCTCGAACTCGGCGCGGGACTCGCCCGGGATCTCGCCACCGGTCACATGCGGCCAGAACCATGAGGGCAGAAGGTCGGCCTCGATCAGCTGCGCTTCGATGTCATAGGGCGGCACGCGATGGGCGCCGCCGCCGAGCGGAACCTTCTCCGGCCAGTCCTGCCGCGCCATGTCCGCCAGCACGGCCACGGCCGTGGACATGGGTTCCCGCATGTCCTCGCCCGCCAGCATCATGCGGCCGAAGACGTTGCGGCCCAGATCCTCCATCACCGCGAATCCCTGCGCGAGGTCATGGGCCTCGGAGCGTGGCGCGCTGTAGCCCCGCTCCACCAGCACGGCATTCACCGCGATGACCGCGCGGATGTCCTCAGCCAGATGCGCGATGGCGCTGTAGGGCAAGCCGTCCTTCACGGGCGGACCGTCCGGCCGAGCGGGCATGTCCATCAGGATAGCAGCCTCTGCCCCCATGTGAAGGGTCTCATAGCGCCGGAAGGAGGCGTCGCCCTCGAGGAAGCGGCGCTCGGCCGCCTTCCACCGCGTGCCCGCGAGGAAGCAACGGATCGCGTCGTTGCGGGTGAGCGCCTGTTCCCAGGCACCGGATGCGGTGATCGCGGCGTCCCGCGTGGTGCCGGTGCCGGAGAGCTCGACCAGCAGCCGGTCGGCGATCTTCCAGTCCAGCATCTTGTCCGGCCATTCGACGGCGAGGACATGGGCCTTCAGAAGCTCGTCGAAGCCCAGCTCCTCCAGTTCCTGTGCGGAACCGATCCGGTAGAGGTCGGCGTGGGCCACGGGCACGCGCGTCTCGTCATAGGTCTGGACCAGGGTGAAGGTGGGGCTCGGCACGTCGAACTCCGCGCCCTCGGCGAGTGCCCGGATGAAGGCCCGGGCGAAGGTGGATTTGCCCGTGCCGAGATCACCCTTGAGCAGGATGGCCATGCCTGGGCGCGCGAAGAGCGAGAGTTCGGCGGCGAAGCTCTCCAGTCCGGCGGCCGAGTCGAAGCGGCGGGTGAGGCGCATGGCTGTCAGGCGGTCTTCCGGGTCTCTTGGGCGCTCGGCGTCCGCTGGGCCGCACCGGGGCCCTCGATCGGGAAGGTGCAGAGAACGGTCGTGCCCTGGTTGATCTTGGAGAGGAGCGACACCTGCCCCTCATGCAGCTCCACAAAGCTCTTGACGATGGCGAGACCAAGGCCGGGGCCGCGGTGCCCGCCCGGCACCGGGCGCGACTGGAAGCGCTCGAAGGCCTGCTTCTGGAATTCGGGGTCGATGCCGCGGCCCGAGTCCGAGACCCAGAGCTGCAGTGCGTTGCGCACCTGCTTGGCCCCCATGCGAATGGTGGCGCCCGGCTCGGAAAATCCGATGGCGTTGGAGAGGAGGTTGGTGAGCACCTGCTCCACGCGCTTCGGGTCCGCCACGAAGCTGGTGACGTCGGCACCGACCTCGATGTTGAGGGTAAGGTCGCGGTCGTCGATGGCGAGGGCGAGCTTTTCAGCCACGGTTTCGAGAAGGCCCGTCACGTCCACATGCTCGAGCTTCAGTTCCATGGCGCCGGCGTCGATGGCGGTCAGGTCGATGATCGCGTCGATGATGGTCTTCAGGTCGGCGGAGGACTTGCGGATGTCGCGCACATATTCCTGCTGCTTCGGGGTGAGCGGCCCCGCAAGTCCGAGCTGCAGGCCTTCGGCAAACCCGAGGATCGAGGTGAGCGGCGTCCTGATCTCATAGGAGACGTTGGAGAGGAAGCTGTTCTTGAGGCGGTCGGCGGCTTCCAGCGCATCCGCCCGGTCGCGCAGCGCCCGCTCCATCCGGGCCGAGTCTGAAATATCGACGAAGGTGAGCAGCGTGTTGCCATCAGGAAGCGGCACGGCGGTGAACTGCAGCACACGCTCCGACGCGGTGATCTTGCCGGTGATGGGCTTGCGCTCCGAATCGAGCCGCGTCACGCTGTAGCGCACCTCGTCCCACGCGCCGGAGTCGGGCACGAGGCGGCGGCCATGGGCGGCGAGGTCCTCGATGTGCGGCTCGGTCTCCAGGAAGGCGGGGTCCAGCTTCCAGATGCGCGAGAAGGCCGGATTGTAGAGCTTGAGCCTGCCGTCGGAGCCCAGCAGCGCGATGCCCTCCTCCAGATTGTCCAGCGTTTCGCGCTGCACGCCGATCAGCTCGTTGTAGCGGCTTTCGAGGAGAAGCTCCTTGGTCACGTTCTCATAGAGATAGGTAACGCCGCCGAAGGGGTGCTGCTCGCAGACCACGTGCAGCGAGCGGCCGTCCGGCAGGTACCACCAGTTCTCGCGCGATTCGATGGTCGTGTAGGCGGTGAGCTGCTTGGCCTTCCACTCCCGGTAATTCGCCTGCTCGGGAATGCAGCGCTGGGCGCGCAGCCGGTCGAGGATCTCGCTGTCCGTCGGGTGGGTGTCGAGCCAGTCGGGGTCGAGCGGCCAGAGGGCCGCATAGGCCGCGTTGTGGAACTTGAGGCGCTGGTCCGGCCCGAAGATGGCGATCGCCGTGTCGAGCTTATTGAGGGTGGAGGTATGCGCCTTGATGTGGCGGTCCAGTTCCTTCTCCGCCTGGTCCAGGGCCGTGATGTCGATGGCGAAGCCCGCGCTGCCGTCGGTGAGCGGCACCTCATAGACGTCGAGCGCGTGCATCGCCCCGCCGATCACGGTGCGCACGCGCCCCGCGAAGCCGGTTTCAATGCTGGCGCCGGCCCTGTCCAGATTGGCGCGGCCTGCGATCTCGGTGCCGTTTGCAACCACGCTCTCGCCATCGGGCGCGTCGACGGAGACGGCATAGGACTGGTTGACCCAGACGAGCTTGCCCTCCGCATCGCGCAGCCACACAGGCAGGGGGGCGGCATCGAGCATGGCGCCCAGCCGTTCGGCCTGCTTGCCGAACTTGTGCGCCTCATGGGCCAGTGCCGCGATGTTGCGCCGCTCGCCGGCGAGCGGGCGGAAGCGCAGCGTGGCGAAACCGCCGGCGGTGCGGCCGTCCGCCTCCAGCAATTCATCGGCCAGCGTCTTGACGGCGATGTTGAAGGGAGCACCCGACTGGCGGAGATCGTCGAGGCAACCGATCAGGGCGCTGGCTGAATCGCGGTCGAGCCAGCGGCGGAAATCGGCGATCTCGGCGGGCTCCGCCGGAACCGTGGCGGCGCCGTGCATCGAGCCCGAGACGCGGTCCGGCATGATGTCCCGGCCGCGCCAGATGAGCAGCACATGCGCTTCCGCCGCCAGCGCGGTTTCAGCCTCGTTCAGGCGGATTTCGAGTTCGGCGATGCGGCGGCGCTGCGCCGCCTCACGCCGGGCGCCGCGCCGGGCCGCGAAAACGGCCCAGGCGAAAGCGCCGGTGACGGCCAAAACCGCAATGAGGGCGATCGGATCGCCCGCCAAGCTGTTGCCGAAACCGGCGCCCATGTCTTCTCCGGTCAAAGTGCCGGGATGCCGCACGAATCAGCACGCCATCCACCCCGACCCCGTATAGCCAAACACGGGGTGCGCCGGAATGCACCAATCTCAGTAGCGGTAATATTCCGGCTTGAACGGACCCTGGGGGGTGACGCCGATATAGGCGGCCTGATCATCCTTGAGTTTGGTGAGCTTCACGCCCAGCTTGTCGAGGTGCAGGCGGGCCACCTTCTCGTCGAGGTGCTTCGGGAGCACATAAACCTCGTTGCCATACTTGCCTGTGCCGGCCGACGTGAAGAGCTCGATCTGCGCCAAGGTCTGATTGGTGAAGGAGGCGGACATCACGAAGCTCGGGTGGCCGGTGGCGTTGCCGAGATTCACGAGGCGGCCCTGGGACAGCAGGATGACGCGCGCGCCCGACGGCATGTGGATCATGTCCACCTGCGGCTTGATGTTGGTCGACTTGAAGTTCCGGAGCTCCGACACCTGGATCTCGTTGTCGAAGTGGCCGATGTTGCAGACGATGGCCATGTCCTTCATCTGCTTCATGTGATCCACCGTGATCACGTCCTTGTTGCCGGTGGCGGTGACGAAGATGTCGGCAGTCGACACCACGTCCTCCACAGTCTGCACGGCGAAGCCGTCCATCGCGGCCTGGAGCGCGCAGATGGGATCGACTTCCGTCACGATGACGCGCGCGCCCGAGCCCTTGAGGGACGCCGCGGAGCCCTTGCCCACGTCGCCATAGCCGCAGACCACGGCCACCTTGCCGGCCATCATCACGTCCGTGCCGCGGCGGATCGCGTCGACGAGCGATTCGCGGCAGCCGTACTTGTTGTCGAACTTGGACTTGGTGACCGAGTCGTTGACGTTGATCGCGGGGAAGGGAAGCTCGCCCTTCTTCTGCAGCTCATACAGGCGGTGGACGCCGGTGGTGGTCTCTTCCGAGACGCCCTTGATCGAGGCCTTCACCTTGTCGAACCAGCCCGGCTGCTCCTTGATGCGCTTGGCGATGGCGGCGAAGAGATATTCCTCCTCCTCGCTCTTCGGATGGGCGATGAGGGCCGGATCCTTCTCGGCCTTGGAGCCGAGGAGGATATAGAGTGTCGCGTCGCCACCGTCATCGAGGATCATGTTGGAGGGGTGGCCGTCCGTCCAGTCGAAGATCCTGGCGGTGAAGTCCCAATATTCCTTCAGCGTCTCGCCCTTGAAGGCGAAGACGGGGATGCCGGCGGCGGCGATGGCCGCGGCCGCGTGGTCCTGCGTCGAGTAGATGTTGCAGGAGGCCCAGCGGACCTCAGCACCCAGCGCCACCAGCGTCTCGATCAGCACGGCGGTCTGGATCGTCATGTGGAGCGAGCCCGAGATGCGCGCGCCACGCAGGGGCTGCAGCGCCTTGTATTCGGCGCGGGTGGCCATCAGGCCCGGCATTTCCACCTCGGCCATGTCGATTTCCTTGCGGCCCCATTCGGCCAGCTTGATATCGGCGACGTGGTAGTCGTGGTGGGCGCGGGTCATGTCTGTCCTCGATCGGTTTTCTGGATTGGCGGGTCCTATAGCAGCGGCGGGGAAGCCTGTCCATGCGGACATAAAGAATTCTTTATATCGCGTTACCAGCGGAACTTACCGCCGATCCGTCCTATATTACCGCCCATGACAGCCATTTCCTTCGACAACAGCTATGCCCGGTTGCCCGGGACCATGCATGTGGGCGTCCTCCCCACCCCCGTGAAAGCGCCGAGGCTCATCAAGGTGAACGAGGCGCTGGCCCGGGAACTGCGGATCGACCCCGCCACGCTAACGGCCGACATTGCGGCGGGCAACGCGCTTCCCGCCGGGGCCACCCCCATCGCCCAGGCCTATGCCGGCCACCAGTTCGGCAATTTCGTTCCGCAGCTGGGCGATGGGCGGGCCATCCTGCTGGGGGAGGTGGTGGACGTGAACGGCCGCCGCCGTGACATCCAGCTGAAGGGCTCAGGCCCCACGCCCTTCTCCCGCCGGGGCGACGGGCGCGCGGCGCTGGGCCCGGTGCTGCGCGAATATCTCGTCAGCGAGGCGATGCATGCATTGGGCATTCCCACCACCCGGGCGCTGATGGCGGCCACCACGGGCGAGAAGGTCTACCGCGAGGCGATCCTTCCCGGCGCGGTGCTGACCCGCGTGGCGGCGAGCCACATCCGGGTGGGCACCTTCCAGTTCTTCGCCGTGCGCCGGGACCTCGATTCCCTCAAGGCTCTGATGGACCATGTGATCGCGCGGCATTACCCGGAGCTGGAGGGCGCTGAAAACCCCGCGCTGGCCCTGCTCAACGCCGTGATGGAACGCCAGGCCGCGCTCGTTTCCCGCTGGGTGCAGGTGGGCTTCATCCATGGCGTGATGAACACCGACAACACGAGCATTTCAGGCGAGACCATCGACTACGGACCCTGCGCCTTCATGGACGCCTATGACCCGGGCACGGTGTTCAGCTCCATCGACACATATGGGCGCTATGCCTATGGCAACCAGGCGCCGATCGCGCAGTGGAACCTGGCGCGGCTGGCCGAAACGCTGCTGCCCTTCCTGCACGAGGTGCAGGACGAGGCGGTGCGCATCGCCACCGAGCGGATCGAGGCCTTCCCCGCGATCTACACCCGCCACTGGCTGGAAGGCTTCCGCCGCAAGATCGGCCTCGTTTCCGCCGAGGATGGCGACCTCGATCTGATCCAGGCGCTGCTCGACGCGATGCAGATGGCAAGGGCCGACTTCACCCGGACCTTCCGTGCACTGAGCAGCGGGGAAGAACCGACCGAACTGGCGGACTGGCTGCCGAAATGGCGCGAGCGCCTGGTCCGTGACCCGCTGGGAGAGGCCGAACGCATGAGCCTGATGCGTGCCGTGAACCCCGCCTACATCCCGCGCAACCACCATGTGGAGGCGATGATCGAAGCGGCGGTGGAGAGGGAGGATTACGGCCCCTTCGAGCAGGTGCTCCGCGTGCTGATGATGCCCTATGAGGAGCAGGCGGGGGCGGAAGCCTATGCCGAGGCGCCGGGGGAGACCGAGAAGGTGTACCGGACCTTCTGCGGCACGTGAGGGGGTAATGTCACAATACTCATGATGCGCGGACTTGATCCGCGCATCCTTTTTCGGCTTCGAAAAGAGGATCGCCGGGTCAAGCCCGGCGATGTTGAGACTGTGCGGCGCGACTCACTTCTTGACTATTTTCCTAATCATTGCTAGGCATATGTTCCTTTAATGTGCCTTCTGCTGATTGACATCGTGAAATCTCAATGCGCGGCTTCCCAGTTCTGGGCTGCGCGGGCGTCCACCTGGAGAGGGACGGAAAGCTTCACCACCGGTTCGGGTGCTGACACCATGACGCGCTTCACGACCTCCATGGTGCGTTCCGCCTCCGCATCCACGCATTCGAAGATCAGCTCGTCATGGACCTGCAGCAGCATGCGCGTGGAAAGGCCTTCGTCCCTCAGGGCCGCCGGCATGCGGATCATGGCGCGGCGGATGATGTCAGCCGCCGCACCCTGGATCGGCGCATTGATGGCGGCGCGCTCCAGGAAGGCGCGCTCGGACGGGTTGGGTGACTTGATGCGCGGGAAATGCATGCGGCGGCCGAAGATCGTCTCGACATAGCCCTGCTCGCGGGCGGCCTGCTTGGTGGCCTCCATGTAGTCACGGATGCCGGGAAAGCGCTTGAAATAGGTGCGGATGTAGTCGCCCGCCTCCTCCCGGCCGATGCCCAGCTGGTTGGCAAGCCCGAAGGCCGAGATGCCATAGATGATGCCGAAGTTGATGGCCTTGGCACGGCGGCGGACCATCGGGTCCATCCCCTCGACCGGAACGCCGAACATTTCCGACGCGGTCATCGCGTGGATGTCCTGGCCATCGGCGAAGGCCTTTTTCAATTGCGGAATGTCCGCCACATGCGCCACCACACGAAGCTCGATCTGGCTGTAGTCGGCGCTGATGAGCTTGGAGCCCTCCGGTGCGATGAAGGCGGAGCGGATCTTGCGGCCCTCCTCGGTGCGCACGGGGATGTTCTGCAGGTTCGGCTCCGTCGAGGCGAGGCGGCCGGTCGAGGTGGCGGCCAGCGAATAGGAGGTGTGGACGCGCTTGGTTTCCGGGTTGATGAAGTTCGGGAGCGCGTCCGTATAGGTCGAGCGCAGCTTCGACAGCTGGCGCCAGTCCAGCACGCGGCGGGCGAGCGCGATGCCTTGCGCGGCCAGGTCTTCCAGCGCATCCGAATCGGTGCTCCAGGCGCCCGTCGCCGTCTTGCGGCCGCCGGGCAGGCCCATGCGGCCGAAGAGGATATCGCCCAGCTGCTTGGGCGAGCCGATGTTGAAGCGCTCGCCCGCGAGCTCATAGACCTGAGTCTCGATCCCGGCGGCGGCGGTGGCGAGGTCGTTCGACAGGCGGCGCAGCAGCTCCGGGTCGATGAGGATGCCCTCCATCTCCATCGCGGCGAGGACCTGGACCAGCGGGCGTTCCAGCGTCTCGTAGACGGCGCGCTTTGCTTCAGCCGCCAGGCGCGGCTTCAGGAGCAGCCAGAGCCGCAGCGTCACGTCCGCGTCCTCCGCCGCATAGTGCGTGGCGTTGGCGATGGGCACGCGGTCGAAGGTGATCATCGACTTGCCGGAGCCAGCCACGTCCTTGAAGGCAATGCATTTGTGGTTGAGGTGGCGCTGGGCCAGCTCATCCATGCCGTGGCCGACGTCGCCCGATTCGAGCACGTAGGAGATGAGCATCGTGTCGTCGATGGGGCTGACCGCGAGCCCCAGCCGCTGCAGCACCTCGATATCGTATTTGAGGTTCTGGCCGATCTTGAGGATGGAGGGGTCCTCCAGCATCGGCTTCAAGATGGCGACCGCGTCGGCGAGCGGAATCTGGCCTTCGACCAGTTCCCCGCCGAACAGACCGCCACCCGTGGCCTTGTGCTGGAGCGGAATGTAGCAGGCTTTTCCGGGTTCCGTGGCCAGCGACACGCCGACGAGATTGGCGCGCATCGAGTCGAGCGAGTCCGTCTCGGTGTCGAGCGCGATGTAGCCTTTTTCGTAAGCCGCCTGAACCCAGTTCTTCAGCGCACTGACGGTCGTGACAGTCTCGTAATCCGCATGGGTGAAGGGGATGGCGAGGAGGGCGGAGTCCTGCTGGCTCGGCTGCGCGGGGCCTGAGGGCGGGCCCTCGGCGGCGTCCGCCTTCTTCGGGGCGGCTTTGCGCGGCGCGGCGGGGGCCTGGGCAAGCTCCACGCCTTCGGGCGGCCAGAACTTGACCTCGACAGGGATCGGGTCGATGGCGGTCGAATCACAATCGAGCTCGCCTGCGATCTTCCTCGTGAAACTGGTGAATTCGAGAGCCTTGGTGAAGCCGATGAGCTGCGAGGCGCGGGGTGTGTCCACCGCGAAGCCGCTCACGTCATGTTCCACCGGCACATGGTCATCGAGCGTGACCAGCTTCTTCGAGATGCGGGCCTGCTCGGCAAATTCGATGAGGTTCTCGCGGCGCTTCTGCTGCTTGATTTCAGGCGCGCGGGAGAGCAGCGTTTCGAGATCGCCATATTCGGTGATGAGCTGGGCCGCGGTCTTGACGCCGATGCCGGGCACGCCGGGGACGTTGTCCACCGAATCACCCGCGAGCGACTGGATATCCACCACCTTGTCCGGGCTTACGCCGAATTTCTCCAGCACCTCCGCCTCACCCACCTCCCGGTCCTTCATCGTGTCATAGAGGGCGATGCCGGGGCGGATCAGCTGCATCAGGTCCTTGTCGGAGGAGACGATGCGGCAGGTGGCCCCGGCCTCCACCGCCTGGCGGGCATAGGTGGCGATGAGGTCGTCGGCCTCGTAATTCGCCTGCTCCACGCAGGCGACGTTGAAGGCCCGGGTGGCCTGGCGGATCAGTCCGAATTGCGGGCGGAGATCAGCGGGTGGTTCCGGCCGGTGGGCCTTGTAGTCGGGGTAGATGCCGTTGCGGAAGGACTTGGAGGAATGGTCGAAGATCACCGCGAGATGGGTGGGCTTCTGACCGGCGTTGGTTTCCTTCAGGAGCTTCCACAGCATGTTGCAGAAGCCCTGCACGGCGCCGACGGGAAGCCCGTCCGACTTCCGCGTCAGGGGCGGGAGCGCGTGATAGGCGCGGAAAATATACCCAGAGCCATCGATGAGGTAGAGATGGTCGCCGGGCTTCAGGGGGGATGTGGTGGACATGCGCCCACTATGCCAGCCTAAGTCCGGCGATGCCAGCGCTTCAGGCCTGCATCTTGTCGATGACGGTGACGCCGACGCCCGTGTATCCATCCATGGCGGAAAGTGCCGCGCCGGCCTCCGAAAGCGCGATGCGATTCGTGATCATCCGCGCCGGGTCCAGCCGGCCTGCAGCGATCATGCCCAGCAGCGCGGAGAAGCGGCTGGCAGCGATGCCGCGCGTGCCGAGGATCGAGATCTGCCGGGCATAGACGGTTTCGAGCAGCGGCAGGGGCGGATTCGCGTGCCTGCCCAGCGGCTGGCCGATCTGGACGTGACGCCCCAGCTTGCGCAAGCTCCGCACCGAATTGGTGATCGTCGTGGTGATGCCGAGCCCGTCGATCGAGACATGCGCCCCGCCGCCGGTGATCTCGCGCACGGCGAGGCCTGTGTCTTCGACGCCTGACGGGTTGAGCGTGACGTTGGCGCCCAGCGCCTTCGCCATGGCGAGCGCCTCGTCATTGATGTCGATCGCCAGGATCTGCGCGCCCAGGGCTGCGCCGATCATGACGGCGGAAAGGCCCACCCCGCCGCAGCCGTGGATCGCCAGCCATTCGCCGGGCTCAAGGCGGGCACGGTCCACTAGGCCGCGGAAGGCGGTGGTGAGGCGGCAGCCCATGGCGGCGGCCTCCGCGAAGCCCAGCGCCTCGGGCAGCTTCACCAGGTTGAAGTCGGCATGCGGCACGGCGAGCCGCTCCGCGAAGGCACCCCAGCCGGAGAAGCCCACGACGAACTGGTGATTGCAGATGGTGGGCTCGCCCGAACGGCAGTCCGGGCACTCCCCGCAGGCGAGGATAAAGGGCGCCGTCACCCGGTCACCCTTGCGGAAGCGGCGGCACGCGGGCCCAACCTCCTGGACGGTGCCGGCGAATTCATGCCCCGGCACATGCGGCAGCGCCACGTCGGGATCCACCCCGCTCCAGCCATGATGGTCCGACCGGCAGACGCCGCAGGCCTCGATCTTCAGCACCACCCCGTCCGCCGGGCAGGCCGGATCCGGCACGGTCCTGATCTCCAACGGGCCCCGATAGGCCTCGAACACGGCAGCTTTCATGGCGTCACCTCCCGAAAGCCTGGCTGTTACCGCCAGCCATTGCGGAATGCCATGCCAATCGGGTATAGAACCCAAACGCTTCGCTGCACCCGTAGCTCAGCTGGATAGAGTGCTGCCCTCCGAAGGCAGAGGTCACAGGTTCGAATCCTGTCGGGTGCGCCAAATTCTCTCAATAAAATCAGTTACTTGAGTTAGGCACAAATCAAGCTTGGCTGATTTGTTCGCTTCTTGTTCTCTTTACAAAAGCTTTACAAAAATCGGTCTCTCTGCGTACAAATATCCGTAATCATTGGACGATTTGGAACAGAGGTCATATTTGGACAAAAACACCGAAAACGAAGAGCGCATTGATGTACGCGGTGACGGCAGAATCATTCTCTACAAGCGAGAGGGGCTGAAGAAGCCGAAGTGGCAGGCTCGCATCAGGGTGCCGAACGCTACTGGCTACAAGATTGTGACGACCAAGACGGCTGACTTGAATGAAGCCAGAGTGTTCGCGGTCAACCTTTACGAGAAGCTCTATTTTGATGTGAAGGCGGGCGGCACGCTCTCGTCCAAGACCTTCAAGCAGACCTTTGACGAATGGGAGAAGTCCCTCACGACCCACGGTCATACCCGTCAGGGCGGTTCTTGGGATGATACGATTGAACGGGTTCGGTCATATGCGCTGGAATATTTCGGGCAGAAGCGCATGTCTGACCTCAAATCAGTGGATTTCATTGACTACTGGCTGTGGCGCAAGAGGAACTACACTCGTAAGCCACCATCAAATGGCACGCTGAAGCGCGAACGCACCTGCCTGATGCCGCTGCTGAAGTTCGCCAAGAAGCGTGGCTACCTCACCGAGATCCCTGAGATGGAAGCGCCGAAGTCAAAGACGCAGCGGCGCTCTACCTTCACCGACGATGAGTGGAAAACGCTCTACACGAAAGCCAGAGCGTGGGTGAAGGAAGCAGAGAAGTTGGCTACATGGCGTGACCGCTTCATAGCACAACAGTATTTCCTCGTGCTGGCTAACACTGGGCTACGCGTTGGTGAGATTCGTAATCTGCGCTGGAGCGACATTCGCATGATGGCGATTGACGATAGCAAGCAGATGGTCGCGTGGGTTCAGGGCAAGACAGGTGCGCGAGAAGTCGTGTTTCAGCCAGGTGCCGACAACTACATCCGCCGCATCTACGATATGCGCGTTGATGAACTTGGCGAAGCACCGCCACAGGACAGTTGTGTGTTCTGCCATCCTGATGGTTCAGCGATTCAGTCCTTTAAGAACTCGTTCAAGTCGCTGATGAAGTTCGCTGAGGTGCCAATCGTCAGGAATGGTATGGCTCGCACCATCTATTCGCTGCGGCACTTCTATGCCACCAAGCGCCTTGAGAGCGAGACAAGCCCGTTCCTCTTGGCGAAGCAGATGGGGACTTCGGTTGAGATGCTTGAAAAGTTCTACGGGCAGACAACCGTGAACGCCACGACCGCGAAGAGCGTCAGCAAGGGCAATCAAACAGCTGGAGCCAAATCCGATAGCCAATACCCATTTGACTGAAGGATCGGCACCAGAGCCAATACAGGAACAATGAACGACAAGAAACGCTACTGGCAGCTTCCTGACTGGGACTGCCTTTCACCTCGTCGCAAATACCCGTGGAAGCTATCCGAGCGCAGCGATTAGCAGGACATTCTCTCCACCTACGACTGCCTGCTTCCTGAGCAAAATGACCAGAACCAGCCAGAGCCAGACGCTCACAACCAGGAATGACGAGCTATTTCCAAACAGCGGATTTGATTGCCAGACGGTTCCAAACCCGTTCGGAAAGTATCGCGCTATCTCTGCTCATGGGCAGAAGCCACGAACTCCACGAGCTTCCTACCAGTCGCCCGATCTTCTACTTCAGCATGTAGATATAAGCGGTACTGACGCCGTGCTTCGCAGCCAGCTCAGCAACAGGCACACCAGCAACTGAGCGGTGGCATCACAACAGACCAAGTCCTACTCAATGATTATCAAAAGTTTTCCTTTGAATCAGGAATAACCGATTTATACATCCTCTAGAACAGCTGAGGGAAAACGACCTGTGTCTGATTCTTCATGGAGCTACTTTCCCGAGTTTTATACCAAGCTACTCACCGCCGACCATGGGTCTGAAGTGAAGAACGTCCGTGGCTGTCGCCCGAGGGGTACATTCACAAAGGGTGAACCAGGTAAACTAGACCTGATGCTCGTGCTCCAGAACCCTGGCGATCCCGTTCCCGACGTTGAGTGGAACCTAGAAAGCGATAACCCAAGCGCCTCGTGTCTCTCGCAACGGTTGTGGCAGTTCTCTGGAGACGTTTGGGCTGGTAAATACTACTCACGAACGTACGCCGTAGCAAAGAAGGAGGCAGCAGATCTCCTTGGCTGTTCCGAGGCGCACACGATAGAGCGACTTATCTATACAAACGCCATACGCAGTTCACTTGTCTCCACACAGCCTTTCTCTCCGAAGCTTCTAGCGACTGCTGGCTCATGGTTGGCAGAGGAAATCGCATTGTGGCAGCCCAAGAACGTGATCGCCTATGGGAACATCGCAGCAAAGGCGCTAAGGTCAGCGGGCATAGAGAGCTTCATTGATTTGCCCCACCCTTCGGCACGCGGTATATGGCTGAATGCTGAAATACGACGTAAGCGGCTTGATATCGTGCAGCAACGTCTCTGTTAGACACTAGATGGCTCTGAATCTATTCAGCAACCATCCAGCTATCTCTGCTCACGGGCAGAACCAAAAACTCCACGAGCTTCCTGCCAGTCGCCCGATACTCTACTTCAGCATGTAGATATATGCGCTGCTGACGCCATGCTTCGCAGCCAGTTCAGCCACAGGCACACCAGCTTTCCGCTCAGCCTTCAAAAGCTTCTTCAGTGCAGCAACTTCCTTCCTAGTGCGACGAGTTCTGGTAAGTGCTGATTTTCCATTTCCAGAAGGCATAGATTCCAGCGCAGTTGCCAACTTTTCCAGATCCGCAGCAATCTTCCGCAGTTTCTTCGCAATAGTTGTTGTTCTTGCCATTACATTTTCCCTTTGATACCTTTTGTCATTCCGCATTCAATAATGATGCTCTCACCCCAAAATATATTTTCATTCAAGTCATTTTCCTGACGACACGACGACTAAATAGAACGCAGAGACGATTTTGCCTCTGCCGTTAGTCGGAGGTCTATTACCATGAAACAAGATTTGTACCTTTACAGCCGCATCATCGCACATTTGGAATATCTCACTACCTATGATGAGTTCGGCTCAACCCGAAGCCGAGATGTTGGCACTATCGCCGATCTCGCCAGGGAGCTGAACCGCGTTGGTATTATACCCCAAAGGGGCTACTGGACCACAAAGGCGCTGGAATGCTTTCTACCAAGGATCAAAGAGCGATACCTTCCAGAGCAAATACGCGAAGCTTGCGATTGCCGCTTCGTTGGGCATTCCACTTGGGAATACCTGTGCGGCTCTACTGCGGCTGAACTGAAGTCGCCAAGACCGATTGCGATGTACCCAAGAGATCCAGAATATGCAGCCGCGCCTGTGAAACGCTATGAAGCCATAGACGGTGAGATGTGGAAGCAATATGAGGAGCAGGAGCTCTTCCGCGAAGCAGCGGCGCTAAAACGATCGGTGAAAGCGAAAAAATATTCTAAGCGAGTGAGTAAAAATCACTTCATAGCGTAATAAGTATAACGAGAAAGGTCTTACGAGACCAATGAGAGGGCTCTGTCCAACCTGACATCCCTCAAAGCCATCTGGCTGTAGGCGTGGTTTGCTACAGATGGCTGCGTAGTATCGGAGTATAAAGGAGTCTCAAGCACTACCGCTTCTTCCTGTAATAAGGTCGCTCTATCCGCCCGTATTGACGGTCGCTATACGCAAGACCAGACACAAGTCCCTCTTCTTACAGTTCGTCAAGATACGCTTTGCTGGCATAGCAAAAGCGTATCGGCAATCGCGACCGCAAGATGACTCCCTGATACTGACTTTGACTTCTTCGCTTCTACTCCTGAAGCAACTTCGTTCAATCATCCGCTTCGTTGATTCGTAACGGCTCGATTGGTACCGCCTGCCTGATCAGGGTTTGATGGCTTAAGACACG
>VFQT010000087.1_pt1 | contig 140926 bp, 134 predicted proteins | sample 3512381 | NCBI WGS metagenome assembly VFQT01 (sample SAMN10412376, study PRJNA504923) | tailings metagenome | isolation source: Relicate 2 Philex TSF3 active mining site | place: Philippines: Tuba, Benguet | collected 2017-08-29
CGTTCACTCTCCTCCGTCCGTCACCCCGGCGAAGGCCGGGGTCCCGCTTTGGGCGGTCGTCACGGGGAAAGACAGCTGGATCCCGGCCTTCGCCGGGATGACGGGGAGGTGGGGGCGCGGAAAGGAAGGCTGTTGCTGGGGGCCGTTCACTCTCCTCCGTCCGTCACCCCGGCGAAGGCCGGGGTCCCGCTTTGGGCGATCGTCACGGGGAAAGACAACTGGATCCCGGCCTTCGCCGGGATGACGGGGCATTGGGGGTGGGCCGGGAGGACGGGGTGTTGGGGGCCTTCGCCGGGGGGACGGGAATTTGGGGGTCCTCACCCGGCCTTCGGGCCTTCACCCGTGCGGCGGCGGGGGAGGCGGTGGTGCGAAGGTGGCGGATGAGGGTTTTCCTCATGGGTGTGCGGACATGCGGCCGCCTGCGCGTTCCGGCAAGCTACCGTCTTCCGAACAGCTTCTCGATGTCGCTGAGCTTCAGTTCGATGAAGGTCGGCCGTCCATGGTTGCACTGGCCGGCGTTGGGGGTCGACTCCATCTCGCGGAGCAGCGCATTCATCTCCTCAGGGCGGAGCTTGCGGCCGGAGCGGACGGAGTGGTGGCAGGCCATGGTGGCGAGCACGTGGTTGATGCGTTCCTCGACACTGGTGGAGACGCCGAGTTCGGTCAGCTCATCAGCCACGTCCCGCACGATGCCCGATATGTCGGCCTTGCCGATGGCGGCTGGAACCTCGCGGATGATGACGGCGCCGTCGCCGAAGGCTTCAAGCACGAGGCCGCCTTGCGCCAGCATGTCGGCGGCGGCGGCGAGGCGTTCGACCTGGACGGGGTCGAGATCGACGACTTCCGGCACCAGCAGCGGCTGGGTCTCGATTCCGCGCTCGGCGCGCTCGCGCTTCAGGCGTTCGTAGACGAGGCGCTCATGCGCGGCGTGCTGGTCCACCAGCACGAAGCCGTCCTTCGTCTGCGCGACGATGTAATTGTCATGGATCTGGGCGCGGGCCTGGCCCAGCGGATGATCCACGAGAGGAGCTTCCGGGGCGGCGGCTGCGGGGGCCATGGCGGGCGGCATGTTCATGGCGAGGGCTGCCTGCTTCTCCTCCTCGTCGAAGCCGCGGTGGATGAAGGGGCGCGGCATGACGGGCCGGAAGCTCGACGCGGTCTGGCGGGAGAGGCCCGTATCGGCCACGCGCCTGCGGCCCAGCGCATCCCGGATGGCGGAGACGATCAGCCCACGGACGAGGCCGCCGTCACGGAAGCGGACCTCCGCCTTGGCGGGATGCACGTTCACGTCCACCCGCTCCGGCGGGCAGTCGAGAAACAGGACGAGTGCGGGAAAGCGGCCGGAGGGCAGCACGTCCGCATAGGCGCCGCGGATGGCGCCGGAGAGCAGCTTGTCGCGCACGCTCCGCCCATTGACGAACATGTATTGCTGGGCGGAATTGTTGCGCGACCAGGTGGGAAGGCCTGCGAAGCCGCGCACGCGCATGCTTTCGCGCTCCTGCTCGAAGGGCACCGCGTTTTCCATGAACTCCGCCCCCAGGATGCGGCGGATGCGGGCCTCCTCCCCCTCGCCTTTCGGCACGTCGACGAGGCGGCGTTCCTCGGTGACGAAGGCGAAGCCGATTTCGGGGTGGGCCAGCGCCATGCGGCGCACCACCTCGGCTGCCTCCGCCGTTTCCGTGCGGTCCGCCTTCAGGAACTTGAGGCGGGCGGGAGTGGCGAAGAACAGGTCCTTCACGTCGATCTCGGTGCCCTCGTTCCGCGCGGCAGGGCGCGGAGGCGAGAGGCTGCCGCCCTCGACGGAGATCACATGCGCGTCGCCGCCGCTCCGGGGTTTCGAGGTGATGGTGAGGCGGCTCACCGAGCCGATGGAGGGCAGCGCCTCACCCCTGAACCCTAGGAAGCGGATGTCGATCAGGTCATCATCGGCGAGCTTCGAGGTGGCGTGGCGCTCGATGGCGAGCGACAGGTCTTCCGGGCCCATGCCGATGCCGTCATCCGAGACGCAGATCAGGCTCTTGCCGCCGCCACGGAAGGCGACGTCGATCTGGGTGGCGCCCGCGTCGATGGCGTTCTCGACGAGTTCCTTCACCACGCTGGCGGGGCGTTCGATCACCTCGCCCGCCGCGATGCGGTTTACTGTGCCTTCGGAGAGTCGCCGGATTCGCATGGGCAGCAGGTATAGCGGCTCGCCGCGCGACGTGCAGCCCCGCCCTACTCCAGCCCTTCCGGCCGGCCGACCACGGTGATGACGAGGCGGTCCGGGTGGAGGAGGCGCTTTGCCTGGGCCTTCACCTGATCCAGCGTCACGGCCTCCACCATGGCGTTGCGCTTTTCGACATAGTCGATGCCGAGGTCCTGCTGCTGCAGGCCGAGGAGCTGGTTGGCGATGGCCGAGTTGCTGGAGAAGCGCAGCGCGTAGGAGCCGGTGAGATAGGTCTTGGCCTCGTCCAGCTGTTGCTGGGTGGGGCCTTCCGCCGCCATCTTCGCCATCACCTCGCGCGCGAGCTTCAGGGCTTCCCCGGCGGATTCGTTCCGCGTCTGCAGCATGCCGGCGTGGAGGCCCACGCGCTGCAGGGGCGAGAGGCCCATGCTGACGCCATAGGTGAGGCCGCGCTTCTCCCGGATTTCCTCCGAGAGAACCGAGGAGAGGCCGCCGCCGCCGAGGATTTCCGACATGATGTAGGCCGGGATGAAGTCCGGGTCGCTGCGGAGGATGCCCTCATGCCCGAAGACGACGACGCTCTGCGGCATGTCGCGCGGGATCACTTTCAGCTTCGGGCCCTGCGCGGGCTTCGCGGGGGGAAGTGTCGCGGCCTCGGGCGCCGTTTCGGGAAGGCCGCCGAAGACCTGGTCCAGCAGGGGGCCCAACTCCGCGGCGCTGATGTCGCCCACCACGGCCACCTGCAGCGTGGCGCGGGTGAAGATGCGGCGGTGCGCCGCGCGAAGGTCATCCGCCGAGATGGCGCCGATGGTCGCTTCGGTGCCCTCGTCCCGGCGGGCGTAGGGATCGCCGGGGAGGATCTCCTCCATCCAGGCCTGCCAGGCGATGGCCTGCGGGTCCTGCTCCTTCTGGCGCACATTGAGCAGGAACTGCTGGCGCACGCGTTCGAGCGGTTCCGCGTCGAAGCGGGGCGCGGTGAGGGCGAGCCGGAGGAGGTCCACCGAGGGGGCGCGGTTGCGCGTCAGCGTCTGGAAGCTGCCCTCGAAGAAGTCGCTGCCGGTGTCGAAGGACATGCGGAAGGCCAGCTCCTCCTTCTTCTTCTGGAACGCCTGGGAGAGCACGTCGCCAGCGCCTTCGTCCATCATGCCGGTGAGGAACTCGGAGACGCCTTCCTTGGCCGGGGGATCTTCCGCGCTGGCGCTGCGGAAGGAGAAGGTCATGGCCATCAGCGGAACGGCCTTCTCCTCCACCAGCCAGGCCTTGATGCCGCCGGGGCTCGTCACCTCCTGGATGGCGAAGGCATGGGCGCTGACCGTGAAGCCGAAAAGAAGGGACAGGGTGACGAGGGCCGCCTGGAAAAATCGGGTCATCGGTTTTCTCACGCTCACTGGGACTGGGCTTCGGGCAGCAGGACGCCGGTGACGGAGGCCTTCCTGTCGAAGGCGGTGCGGGCCGCCTTGTTCACGTCATCGAGCGTCACCTGGGCGATGTCCTTCTCCCAGTTCATCACGTCATCGATGGTCTGGCCCGTGGTGAGGGCGGCGCCGAAGAGCCGGGCCAGCGCGTCCTGCGAGTCGAGGAGATAGGTGGCGCTCGCCGTCACGCTGTTGCGGCTGCGGTCCAGCTCCTCCTGGGTGATGCCCTTCGCGGCGACGTCCGCCAGCACCTCGTCCACGGCCTTCTCCACCTCCTCGACGGTGACGCCGGTGTTGGGTGCGGCGTAGACGCCGAGGGTGCCGTAATCCAGCATGTCCGCGCTGAACCAGGCGCCGGCATAGGCGGTGAGCTTCTTTTCCACGGTGAGCTTCTGGTAGAGGCGGCTCTGGTTGCCGCCGCCCAACACGTCCGCCAGAAGCGACATGGCGAGTTCCTCGCGCTGGGGCAGGTTGCGGGCGGCGGGCGTCAGATATTGCCGCTGCCAGCTGGGCGTGCTCGCCCGCGCATCCCGCATGATGACGCGGCGCTCGGCATTGGGCGGCGGCTCCGGCGTGCGGCTGCGCTCCGCCACGGGGCGGCGGTTCTCCAGCGGGCCGTAATGGCGCTCGGCCAGCGTCTTCACCTCGTCCGCCGTCACGTCTCCGGCGACGATGAGGATGGCGTTGGCGGGCTCGTAATGCGCGGCGTAGAAATCGAGCGCGTCCTGGCGGGTGAGGCCCGCGACCTCGCTCATCCAGCCGATCACCGGCTTGCCGTAAGGGTGCGCGGTGAAGAGGGCGGCGTCCACCTGTTCGGCGAGGAGCCCCGAGGGCTCGTTCTCGGTACGCTCGCGGCGCTCCTCCTGCACCACGGCGCGCTCGGGGAGCACGTTCTCGTCGGTGAGGACGAGGTTCTGCATGCGGTCCGCCTCAAGCTCCATCACCAGGCCTAAGCGGTCCTTCATGATGCGCTGGAAATAGGCCGTGTAGTCCTGGGCGGTGAAGGCGTTGTCATTGCCGCCATTGGCGCGCACGATGCGGCTGAAGGCGCCGTTCGGATATTTCGGCGTGCCCTTGAACATCAGATGCTCGAGGAAATGCGCGATGCCCGCCTTGCCCTGCGGCTCATCCGCGGCGCCGACCTTGTACCACACCATGTGGGTGACGACGGGGGCGCGGCGGTCCGGGATGACCACCACCTGCATGCCGTTGCCGAGCGTGAAGGTGGTGACGTCGACGTCGAGCGCGCGCGCCGGCGTCGCGGCGAGGAAGACGGTGAAGACGGCGGGCAGAAGCCGCTTGAACAGGGTCATGACGAGTCCTTGGATGCGGGGTTCGGGACGGCGCGAGCGTCCTGCCCGCTACTCGTCCTTGAAGATGTTGCCGATGTTGAAGACGGTGCCGTAGTTCGGGTTCTTCGCCTTCTTCTGGGCGATGTAATAGGCCTGCAGCTCCTTGCGGAGCTGATCGTCGGACTTGCGGGTGCCGTCCGGATTGGTGACGGAGATGCCCGCCTGCTCATAGACGCTGTCGGCCGGGTTCGTGGAGGTGGCGGCGGGCGCCGAGGCGGATGCGGATTTGGCGGGCTTGGCGGGCGAAGCCTCGGCCGGGGGCGGCGCGGTGAGGGCGGCCTGAGAGGCCATGGAGGCCGATGCCGCGCCGGGATCGGGTGCTGCAGCCGTGGTGCCGGGGGCCGGCAGGCGCAGGTCGGGCGGCATGGTCAGGTCGCTGCGCACGGCAGCATTCTGGGCCGGCGTCTCCTTCTCGAGGTAGTCGCGCATGGTGCTTCCGCAACCCGCGAGGCTGACAGCGGTGACGCCGAGGAGGACCGTGAAGACGGCTGACTTCATCCAAACACCCATAACGCTTTCCGGGCCTGTGGTAGTGACGCCGGAATCAGGCTTTTCCGCGGCGGTCCGCAGCCTCGCCCATGAAGAGGGATTCATACATCAGCAGCGCGACGCCGGCAACGATGGCGACGTCCGCCAGGTTGAAGACATACCAGCTAAAGCCCTGATAATGAAAGTGAAAGAAGTCCGCCACCGCACCGCGGACGGCGCGGTCGAAAGCGTTTGCAAGCGCCCCTCCGATGACCAGCGCCAGCGCCGCCGCCCCGAAGGCGCGCTCCGCCCGGCAGGCCCATACCCACAGAACGGCGGTGATGAGGAGGCTCACCGCGATCAGCCATTCCTGGGTGTGGGTGGTGAACAGGCCGTAGGAGACGCCCCTGTTCCACACCATCACCAGATCGAAGAAGGAGGTGATGCCGACGGGCGACCTTTCGATGATGCCGTAGACATTCAGCATCCAGTACTTGTGCAGCTGGTCCACCCCGAAGATGAGCACCGCCAGCCCGAGGACCAGCGGTGCCAGGGGGCCCCAGAGCCTCAGGCCCATCAGACCGTCTTGCCGAAGCGCGTCTGCCACTCGCGCACGGCTTCGGCGTCACGCGGGGTGATGTCCGGGAAATCGGGGTCGCTGCCCACCTCCGGCGTGATCTTCCAGGAGCGGGCGCATTTGCGGCCCTCCGCCGGCCTGAACACCACCGCGACGCCCTTCACCGTGTCGAGCCGGAAGGCATCCGCCGGCCCTTCCCCCACGATGAGCGTGGCGCCCGAGGTGATGGAGATTTCGGCGAGGTCAACCCCGTCCAGCGCGGCGAGAAGCTCCGGGTCCGAGACGTGGACGTCCGGGGCGGCTTCGAGCGCCGAGCCGATGGTCTTCTTCACCTGACGCTCGATTTCGAGCGCGCCGGTGATGACGGAGCGGACGTCGCGGATGCGGTCCCACTTCGCGGCGAGGTCCGGTGCGGCCCATTCCGCCGGGCACTTGGCGAACTGCATGAGGTGCACGGAGGAGCCTTCGCCGGGGAAGCGGGCGAGCCACACCTCGTCCATGGTGAAGGCCAGCACCGGCGCCCACCAGGTGGTGAGGCAGTGGAAGAGCTGGTCCATCACCGTGCGGCAGGAGCGCCGCCGGACGCTGGACCACGCGTCGCAATAGAGCGAGTCCTTGCGGATGTCGAAATAGAAGGCCGAGAGGTCGACCGTCATGAAATTGGTCAAGAGCGCGAAGAGGCGCTTGTAGTCGAACACCTCATAGGCCGCGCGCACCTGCCCTTCGAGCTCATGCAGGCGGTGGAGGATGTAGCGCTCGAGCTCGGGCATCTCCGCAGCCTGCACGAACTCCCAATCATGGAGCCCGTCCACGGCGCCCAGTATGTAGCGCATGGTGTTGCGGAGCTTGCGGTAGGCCTCGATGTTGGTTTTCAGGATTTCCGGCCCGAGGCGCAGGTCCTCGGCATAATCCGCCGAGGCGACCCACAGGCGCAGGATATCGGCACCCGACTGCTTGATGACGTCCTGCGGGGTGACGATGTTGCCCAAGGACTTCGACATCTTGCGGCCGTCCTCGGCCACCACGAAGCCGTGGGTGAGAACGCCGTCATAGGGAGCGCGGCCGCGCGTGCCGCAGGCTTCGAGCAGCGAGGAATGGAACCAGCCGCGATGCTGGTCCGAGCCTTCGAGATAGAGGTCGGCGGGCCATTTCAGGTCCGGCCGCTGCTCCAGCACGAAGGCGTGGGTGGAGCCGGAATCGAACCAGACGTCGAGGATGTCCCGCACCTGCTCCCACTCGAGGATCGAGTAGTCGGGCCCGAGGAAGCGTTGCGCCGCGCCCTCCGCGAACCACGCATCCGCCCCCTCCTCCGTGAAGGCCTCGACGATGCGGGCGTTGACCTTTGGATCGTTGAGGATCTCGCCCGTCTCCCGGTTGACGAAGACGGCGATCGGCACGCCCCAGGCGCGCTGGCGCGAGATGACCCAGTCAGGGCGCTGCTCGATCATGGCGCGAAGCCGGTTCTGGCCGGCGGCGGGGAAGAACTTCGTCTCGTCGATGGCCTTCAGGGCAATGTCACGCAGGCCGTGGCTCGACATGGAGATGAACCACTGCGGCGTGTTGCGGAAGATGATCGGCTTCTTGGAGCGCCAGGAGTGCGGATACTGGTGCTTGAGGCGCCCGCGGGAGATGAGCGCGCCCGCTTCGCTCAGCGCACGGATGACCGAGTCATTGGCGTCGCCCTTCTCGCCCTTGTCGGTGATGACGCGCTTGCCCGTGAAGCCCGGCGCATCCTTGGTGTAGAAGCCGTCGGCGTCCACCGTGAAGGGGATGACGTGCGGGATGCCCTTGCCCTTGATATAGGCCTCGCTGGCGACCCAGATGTTGTAGTCGTCAGCACCATGGCTGGGTGCGGTGTGGACAAAGCCGGTGCCGGTGTCGTCCGTCACGTGGTCGCCGTCGAGGAGCGGCACGGCGAAGTCATAGCCCAGATGCGCCAGCGGGTGGCCGCAGACCATGCCGGTGGGGTCAACCTCGGCCAGGCGCTCGAAGCCCTCGACCTTGGCCGCCTTCATCACCTCTTCGGCGAGGCGGTCAGCGAGGATGTACTTGTCGCCCGTCTTGGCCCAATTGCCTTCTGGCGCGGCCGTGACCTGATAGACGCCATAGGCGATCTTGGACGAGAAGCTGATGGCGCGGTTGCCGGGGATGGTCCAGGGCGTGGTGGTCCAGATGACCACGGCGGCATCGGGCAGGTTCGACGCGCCGTCACGCACCGGGAACTTCACCCAGATCATGTCCGACTGGTAGTCCTGATACTCGACCTCCGCCTCGGCCAGGGCCGTCTTCTCGACGACCGACCACATGACGGGCTTGGAGCCGCGGTAGAGCTGGCCCGACTCGGCGAATTTCAGGAGCTCGTTGGCGATCAGCGCCTCGGCCCGGAAATTCATGGTGAGGTAGGGGTTGTCCCAGTCGCCGGTGACGCCGAGGCGCTTGAACTCCTCGCTCTGGACGTTGATCCAGTGCTCGGCGAAGGCGCGGCATTCCTTGCGGAAGTCGTTGATCGGGACTTCGTCCTTGTTCCTGCCCTTCTCGCGGTACTGCTCCTCGATCTTCCATTCGATGGGCAGGCCGTGGCAGTCCCAGCCGGGAACGTAATTCGAGTCGAAGCCCTGCATCTGGCGCGAGCGGGTGACCATGTCCTTCAGGATCTTGTTCAGCGCATGGCCGATGTGCAGGTTGCCGTTGGCGTAGGGGGGGCCGTCATGCAGCACGTATTTCGGGCGGCCGGCGGACTGCTTGCGGAGCGTGCCGTAGAGGTCCATCGCCTCCCAGCGCTTCAGCAGTTCCGGCTCCCTCTGCGGCAGGCCCGCCTTCATGGCGAAGGATGTCCTGGGCAGGAACACGGTGTCCCGGTAACGGTCGGTCTTCTGCGGCTTGTCGTCGGACATGTGGCGGCTCGGTCCAAATCAAGGGTTTGGGGCGGGCTTCTAGCAGGTTTTGGGCGCGGATAAAGCCCGGGGCCGCTTTCCCGCCTCACGAGGCTGGAAGCGCTGGCCTTTCTTCACTATGAGTAGCCCGGAAAACACGCAGGAGGACTTCCGTGACCACCACTCTACAGACCATCCCGGCACGCCGCGGCAAGGCCGTTCGCCTCAACAAGGGCCAGTCCGTGAAGGTGATCAACACCCACGGCAACCAGGTGGTGGACTTCTGGGCCTTCAACGCCGGCGACCTGCGCGAATATCTGGGAATGGAGCACTGCCGCGCCTTCTGGACCAGGCTGTTCCCCGTGGAAGGCGACAAGATGGTCACCAACCGCCGCCGCCCGATCCTGACCATGACGAAGGACGCGAGCCCGGGCCGCCATGATACGCTGATCGCCCCTTGCGACAACGAACGCTACGGGCTCCTCGGCTGCACGCATTACCACGACAACTGCCGCGACAACATGCACGCGGGCCTCGCCGAACTCGGCATCTTCGTGCCCTACACGCCGGATTCGCTCAACCTGTTCATGAACATTCCGTGGCACCCGGACGGCAGCCTGGAATGGGGCAACTGCCTGTGCAAGCCCGGCGACTATGTGGTGTTCCGCGCCGAGATGGACGCCATCGTGGTGTTCTCCGCCTGCCCGCAGGACATGCTGCCGATCAACAACGGCATCACCACGGAGGCGCATTTCGAGGTGCTGGACCAGTAGGGGCCGGTCACGCAGCGAATTTCAACTCTCACCCATGCACCGGCTCGACCGGCGCATTCTCTTTCCGGAGCCCCGAAAGGACACGCGGGTCACGCCCGCGCGTGATGAACCTTAAGGCCGATGTGTCGCCTGAGGTGGATGCCAGTTCAGTTACCCCGTCCACTTCTCCCGCAGGGTGACCAGTTCTTCCGCAGCCGTGGGGTGCACGGCCAGCGTTGCGTCGAAATCGGCCTTGGTCGCGCCCATGCGCACGGCGATGCCGAGGAGTTGCGCCATTTCGCCGGCGTCCGGGCCGCAGATGTGGCAGCCGAGCACGCGGTCGGTCTCGCCATCCACGACGAGTTTCATCAGCATGCGCTCGTCGCGGCCGGAAAGCGTGTGCTTCATCGGGCGGAAGCTGGTCTTGTAGATGTCGACCTTGGCGAAGCCCTGGCGGGCCTGTTCCTCGGTGAGGCCGACGGTGCCGATCTCCGGCTGGGAGAAGACGGCGGTGGGGACCAGCGAATGATCGACCTTCACGTCCTTTCCACCGAAGACGGTGTCGGCGAAGGCATGGCCCTCGCGGATGGCGACGGGGGTGAGGTTGACGCGGTTGGTGACGTCGCCCACGGCATAGATCGAGGGCACGGAGGAGCGCGAATAGGCATCGACCTTGACGGCCATATGCGCCGTCATCTCCACGCCTGATTCCGACAGGCCGAGGCCCTGTACATTGGGAATGCGGCCGGTGGCGAACATGATGTGCCCAGCGCCGAAGATTGCCCCGTCATTCAGCGTGACGCGCACGCCCGTTCCCGAACCCTCTATGCGGGCGATGTCCGCGCGGGGGCGGATCTCGATGCCCTTCTTCTTCATCTCGCCGGCCAGGTGGCTGCGGATTTCCTGGTCGAATCCGCGGAGAATCTGGTCCGCGCGGCAGACCAGCACCGTCTCGACGCCGAGGCCTGAGAAGATGCCGGCGAATTCCACCGCGATGTAGCCGCCGCCGACGATGACGATGCGCGAGGGAAGCCTTTCAAGGTGGAAGGCCTCGTTGGAGGTGATGGCGAGCTCGTGGCCGGGAAGGTGGCGCGGCACGAAGGGTGTCGCCCCCGTGGCCACGAGGATGTAGCGCGCCGTGACGCTGCGCCCGGAGGCGAGGCGCACGGTGTTGGGCCCTTCGACCACGGCGCGCTCATGGATCAGTTCCGCGCCCGCGGCCTCGAGGTTGCGGATATAGGCCTTGTTGAGCCGGTCGATCTCCTTGTCCTTGTTGGCGACGAGCGTTGCCCAGTCGAAGGAGACCTTCTCGGATGTCCAGCCGAAGCCTACCGCATCCTCGAACTCCTCGGCGAATTTCGAGGCGTAGACGAAGAGCTTCTTCGGCACGCAGCCGCGGATGACGCAGGTTCCGCCGACACGATACTCCTCCGCCACCGCGACCTTGGCGCCATGGCGCGCGGCGATGCGGCCCGCGCGCACGCCGCCCGAGCCCGCGCCGATGACGAAGAGATCGTAGTCGAAGCCGCTCATGCCTTCTTGATCAGCTTCTCGACGCCCGTGTCGGTTCCCATCAGCACGATGCCGCAGAGATTGATGAAGAGGCCGTCCTCGACGACGCCGGGGATGTTGTTGAGGGCCACCGAGAGGCGGTTCGCATCCGGAATGGCACCCAGCGAGATGTCGATGATGGTGTTGCCGCTGTCGGTGCGGAAGGGCTTGCCGTCCTTCAGGCGCAGCACGAGCTTGCCCTTGAGGTTCAGGATCTGCAGCACGCGCTCGATCTTCCAGGCGGTGGCGTTGACGCCGAAGGGAATGACCTCCACGGGAAGCGGGAACTTGCCCAGCGTCTCCACCTTCTTCGACTGGTCGGCGATGACGATCATGTAGCGCGAGGAGGAGGCGACGATCTTCTCCACCAGCAGAGCACCACCGCCGCCCTTGATGAGCTGGAAGTTGCCGTCGAACTCATCCGCGCCGTCGACCGTGACGTCGAGCCGGGGCTGCTTCTCCAGCGTCGTCATCCGGATGCCGAGCGAGGAGGCGAGCTGGAAGGTCTGCTTCGAGGTGGCGACGCACTCGATGTCGAGCCCGTCCTTCACCTTCTGCGCCAGCGCGGCGATGAAGTGGTTGGCGGTGGAGCCGGTGCCCAGCCCCACCTTCATGCCCGGCTTGATGTAGTCGACGGCGGCGAGGGCCGCGGCTTTCTTCTGTTCGTCTGCGGTCACTTGTTGAGCCCACCCATCAGCATGTATTTCATTTCAAGATATTCCTCGACACCGTGGTGCGAGCCTTCGCGGCCCAGGCCGGATTCCTTCACGCCGCCGAACGGCGCTTCGGCGGTGGAGATGATGCCCTCGTTGATGCCGACCATGCCATATTCGAGGCCTTCGGCGACGCGCCAGACGCGGCCGATGTCACGCGAATAGAAATAGCAGGCAAGGCCGAACTCGGTGTTGTTGGCCATCTCGATCGCCTCTTCCTCGGTCTTGAAGCGGAAGAGCGGGGCCACGGGGCCGAAGGTCTCCTCGCGGGCGACGGCCATGTCGGCGGTGACGTCACGGATCAGCGTCGGCTCGAAGAAGTTGCCGCCCAGCGACTTGCCGCCGAGCATGACCTTCGCACCCTTCTTGACCGCGTCGTCGATGTGCTCCTGCACCTTGGCGATGGCCGCCTTGTTGATGAGGGGGCCCGTGGTGACGCCCTGCTCCGTGCCGTCGCCGACTTTCAGCTTCTTCACGGCCTCGGCGAGCTTCTCCGCGAAGGCGTCATAGACGCCGTCCTGCACGAGGATGCGGTTGGCGCAGACGCAGGTCTGGCCGGCGTTGCGGTACTTCGACATCATTGCGCCCTGCACGGCGGCGTCGAGGTCCGCGTCGTCGAACACGATGAAGGGCGCGTTGCCGCCGAGTTCCAGGCCCACCTTCTTGATGGTGGGGGCGCACTGGGCCATCAGCACGCGGCCGACCTCGGTGGAGCCGGTGAAGGTCAGCGCGCGGACGATGGGGTTCGACGTCATCTCGGCGCCGATCTCACGCGAGACGCCGGTGATGACCGAGAACACGCCCGCCGGGATGCCGGCGCGCTCGGCCAGTTCGCAGAGCGCCAGGGCGGAGAACGGCGTCTCGTTGGCAGGCTTGCAGACGAAGGCGCAGCCGGCGGCCAGCGCCGGGCCCGCCTTGCGGGTGATCATGGCGTTGGGGAAGTTCCACGGCGTGATGGCGGCCACGACGCCGACGGGCTGCTTGATGACCAGCATGCGGGCCGCGGGCCAGGGAGACGGGATCGTCTCGCCATAGATGCGCTTTCCCTCTTCGGCGAAGAATTCGATGAAGGAGGCGCCATAGCCCACTTCGCCGCGCGATTCGGCCAGGGGCTTGCCCTGCTCGGCCGTCATGATCTGGGCGAGGTCCTCCTGGTTCTCGATCATCAGGTTGAACCATTTGCGGAGGATCGCGGCGCGCTCCTTGGCGGTCTTCTTCGCCCATTCCTTCTGGGCGCGCTGGGCAGCCTCGATCGCCTTGCGGGCCTCGGGCGCGCCGAGCTTCGGAACGGTGCCGATGACGCTCTCGTCGACCGGATTGGTGACGTCGATGGTCGAGGAGCCGCCCACCCACTGCCCGTCGATGTAGCATTTGTCCTTGAGCAGCGACGTGTCCTTCAGTATGTCGCGCAACGCCTGGGTCTTGCGGATATCCATCTCGGCGGTCTCCTCTTCATTCGGGTGGCGGGCTCTTAGCACGGCCCCGCGCCAACTACCAACACGCCAGATTTGCGGAGTTCCCATGCCAGATCGCGCCGTCATCTTCGACCTCGACGGGACCCTCGTCGACACGGCGCCGGACCTGATGCGGGCCACGAACCACGTGCTGGAAGGCCTCGGGCGCCGCACCCTGTCCATGGACGAGGTGCGCTCCTTCGTGGGCCACGGCGCGCGCGCCCTGCTCACCCGCGGCCTGACCGCGACGGGGGGACTGCCGGAGAACTACGACGTGGAGCCGGATTACCAGCTGTTCGTTGATTACTATTCCCGCAACATCGCCGAAGGGAGCGTGCCCTTCCCCGGGCTGATCCGGCTGCTCGACCGGCTGAAAGCGGAAGGTTTCGGACTTGGCGTGTGCACCAACAAGCTGGAAGGCCTGTCGGTGCAGCTGCTCGACGCGCTGGACCTGTCGCGCTATTTCGGCTCCGTGGTGGGGCCGGACACGCTGGGCATCGCCAAGCCGGACCCGCGCCCCTTCCGGGAGGCGGTGGCCCGCCTCGGCCTCATCGCGCCGCGCGCCGTGATGGTCGGCGACAGCGAGACGGACGTCCTGACGGCGCGCAATGCGGGCGTTCCCGTCATCGGCGTGCCCTTCGGCTATACGCCTAGGCCCGTCGAGGAATTCGGGCCGGACCGGATGATCGCCCATTTCGACGAGGCCTATGAGGCCATTCAGGACCTGTTCGCGCTGGCCTGACCGTCCAGGAAGAAGCGCGAAATCTCCTCCAGCACCGGCGCGCGCCAGCGGAGCGGCCGTGCAAGGGCGGTGAGCACGTCGGCATGGCCCAGCCCCTCGAGGAGCAGGAGTTGCGCCTCCACGCCGCTGTCCCGCAGGCGGGCTGCGAGTTGCTGCGAATTGCGCGGATAGACCTTGCTGTCGGCATCACCCGTGATCAGCAGGAAGGGCGGTGCGGCGGGGGTCACCGCGTTCACCGGCTGGGTTTCGCCAGGGGCGGGCCAATGGCCGAAGGCTTCCCGCGTGGCGGGATCGTCGAGCGGCAGGAAGTCGAAGGGCCCGGCCAGCGCCGCCACACCGCCGATCACCCCGGGCGTCAGGCCGTGGGCGGCGAGAAAGCGGGCGTCCAGCGCGGCCAGCGCCACATTGTAGGCCCCCGCCGAATGCCCGGCGAGGTAGACGCGGCTGCCCTCCCCTCCGAATCGGCCCGCATTGCGCGCCGCCCAGGCGACGGCGGCAGCCGTGTCTTCCACGAAGGCGGGGAAGCGGTGCTCCGGCACCAGCCGGTAGTCGAAGACGATGGTGAGAAAGCCCGCCGCCGCGAAGGCCCGCCCCGCGAAGTCATACAGGGCGCGCTCGCCCGAGTTCCACGCCCCGCCATAGCAGAAGACGAGCACCGGCAGCCCAGGACTGTGCCCGCGCGGCCGGTAGACGTCCAGCCGCTGGCGCGGGTCCGGCCCATAGGCCTCGCCCGTTGCCGCGCGCTCGACGCCCCGGTCCACCGGAACGAGGGCGTTGAACACGGCAAGCGCCGACGAGGCGGCCACCGCCCCCCAGAGCGCCAGCCCCGCCACGGCGGGAAGCGCCATGAATGCGAGGAGAATTTTCATGCGGTCCACTACGCATGAGACGCAACAAAAGATGCCTCCGTCCCGTCCTTGACTTCGCCTCCCGCTTCCGCCTATACGCTGGCCACCCCACGGCACGGGCGATTAGCTCAGTTGGTAGAGCACTGTGTTCACATCGCAGGGGTCACTGGTTCGAGTCCAGTATCGCCCACCATTCAAGCCCCCGTTATAAAAAGGGGTTTTATTTGCCGCCCGATGTCAACCGGCGTGTTCTATGCCATGGTTCGGGGCAGGCGGCTTTCCTCTGAGATTCATTCTGAATTGCCGTAGCGCCATAATGGATGGCGACGGGTCACCCAATCGTCTGGCGCTGACGCCCGCTCGAATCAGCAGGGATTTTCCCGCAGGGGCATACGTAATTTACAGTTAGTTCCTGTTTCCTCGCCCGCGAGGCATTGACCGGCTGTCACGCTGAATGAGAAATCAGCAGTTGCGAATTTGACCATCCACGTCTTCTGAATCCGTATAACTGGTCAGTTCGGACATGGTGAAAGGGTCCATCAATGATCGCGAGACACTGGAACTGGACGAACTGGCCGATCCGGGCAGCAGCATCCGCGCTGGCTCTTGCGGCGGCCGCGTCCCTGCCGGCGCAGGCCGCCGACGCCGCGCCGGAGAGCCTGCTCAAGGCCATGTCGGATTACATGACAACGCAGAATAGCATCTCGTTCCAATACGACTCCAATCTGGAGATCGTGACCACCGAGGGCCAGAAGATCGGACTGGCGAGTTCCGGCACGGTCGAGATGAGCCGCCCTGACAAGATCCGGGCCACCCGTTCCGGCGGCTTCGCAGACGTCGAACTGACGTTCGATGGCAAGACCCTGACCTTGCTGGGCAAGGACGTGAACCTCTATGCCCAGACTGAAGTGCCGGGCTCGCTGGACAATCTCGTGGACCAGCTCCGCGACAAGTACCAGCGGCCGTTGCCGGCAGCGGACCTGATCCTGTCCGAACCGTATGCAGCGCTGATGGCGGATGTGAAGGACGTCAAGGATTTGGGAAGCGGCGTCATCCGGGGCCAGGAATGCGACCATCTCGCATTCCGCAATGATGACGTGGACTGGCAGATATGGATTGCACAGGGCGACACGCCATATCCCTGCCGATATGTGATCACGAGCACGAAGGTCGACCGTGCACCCCAGTACACGCTGGATATCCGGGATTGGAAAGCAACCACGGAGGCCTCCACGACGGACTTCGCGTTCAGGGCGCCCCCGGACGCCAAACCTGCATCACCTGAGGACCTGCGGGACTTCGATGAACTGCCCTCACACCTCAAGCCCAACCAATAGCAAAGGCGGCACCGATGACCAGGAAATCAACCATCGCCGTTGCGATCGTGTTCATGGGCCTCTTGGGGCTTGAGGTGGGCGGGACAGCGCTCAACGGAGGCGGACTGAGCATCGTCAGCCCGGCGGAAGCAAAGGTCGGCCGGCCGCTGACGCCCGTCAGCGTGGCCGGATCAGCCCGCCGCACCGTGCGGCGCTGCGCCGCCGGCGTGTACAATTGTTAGGATCGGACCAGGCCGTCCGATTGCGGGGGAGCGGCGATCCCCGCCGCTCATGACGAACGCCGCGCGCCTTCGGGAGGGATCGAGCCCCCGCGCGCGGCTGGCAAGTGGTGCAGAGGATTCTTCATGCTGAGAAACTGGCTTTTGGCGGGCATGGCTGGCTTGGGTCTGGTGATGGCCGCGGCCGCACCTGCCTCTCTTTCCGTTGCAGCGCAGCCGCAGGCTGAGGTGCAAGCCGCCGCGCTTGCGCCCGAACCGCTGACGGCGGAGGACATGGAAATCCTTGTCGCCCGCATCGCGCTCTATCCCGACGAACTGGTGGCGCTGATCTCCGCTGCCTCCCTCTACCCCTTGCAGATCGTGGAAGCGGACCGCTTTCTGACCGAGGGGAAGACGAACAGCGCGCTCAGCCCCAAGCCGGCCTGGGATGGCAGCGTCGTTTCGCTTCTGAACTATCCGGAGATCGTCCGGATGATGAGCAGCGACCTGGACTGGACCCAGAGCCTCGGCGAGGCGATCGTCAACCAGCAGGAGGATGTTCTGGCGGCGATCCAGCAGCTCCGCGAAAGGGCGGTTGCCCAGAACGTCATCACGTCGAACGACAAGGTGACGGTTGTCGAGGAGGGGGACAACATCATCATTCAGCCGGCGAGCAAGGAGGTCATCTACGTTCCGCAGTATGAGCCCGAGATGCTCTACGAGCCTGACTACGTCTATCAACCCGTTACATATGATCCCGACCCCTACCCCTATTACTACAGCCCCGGCGCGGCCTTTTTCGCAGGCGCCGTCACGGGTGCCTTCTGGGCGGCGGTGATCGACTGGGACGACGGTTTCTGGGGCGGCGACTGGGACTGGAACGACGGCTGGGGCGGCGACGTCGATATCGACATCGACTGCGACAGATGCATGATCGGCAATGACTTCAGCGGAAAACTGAACATCAAGGATGTCGACTGGACGAAGATCGACCGCAGCAAGATCAACTTCGACCGGGGGCAGCTGAAGAACATCGACCGGGGCAAGCTCCAGAACACGATCAAGAGCAATGACCGCAATCGCGTCACGAACAAGGCCGCGAAAGCCGGCGGCAACCGCGCCACGGCGCTGCCGTCCAAGGGCGGGAAGCCGGTGAAGGACGTGCGCGCCAGCACGCTCGAGGGATTGAAGAAACAACCCGGCCCGAAGCCGACCGCCAGGGGCGACGGCGTGGCGCGTCCTGGCGACACGCTCAAGGGAGCTGGCCAGGGTGTTTCCGGCCAACGTCCGGGGACGAAGCCCGCCGCTGGCAAGGTGGACCGGCCGGTCGGCAAGAAGAAGCCGGCGGCGAAAGCGGACAATCGGCCACGCAATCCCTCCCCCGTCGGCGAGATCAAGCGCGGCGTCGACGCCAAGAAGCATTCCTCCCGTGGTTCGCAGGCGACGGGTGGCGGATACAAGATGCCCAAGGCTGGCGGCGGCGGCGGCGGGCACAGCATGAAGAAGCGGCCCCTGCCGTCCGGCGGGGTGAGCCGCGGCGGTGGTCGTGGTGGCGGCCATGGCGGCGGCCGTGGACGGCGTTGAGCATTGCACCGGAGGAACAATTATCATGACGATCGGGAAGATGATCGGCGCCGCGATTGTGGGGACTGCGACGTTCCTGGCGCTCCCCGCTTTCACCCAGCCCGCCTTTGCGGCTTCGCAATCGGTCGAAGACTTCGTCGGCGCCGAACCGCCGCTCTTTGACACGCCGGAGGCCGCCGTCGAGGCGTTCAAGACCAAGATGGCGAAGGGGGATATCGCCGAACTCGCAGCACTGCTCGGGCTCGATGCGGAAAAGCTGAAAGGGGTCGAGGGGATTGCCGAGCGGATCGCGGAACTGCGGACGGCAACCGCGAGGCTGGTGCAGGTCAGGGGTGAAGGAAATGAGCGCATCATCAGCATCGGGCAGGAGGTCTGGCCCTTTCCCTTCCCGCTGGTGAAGAGCGAGAAGGACGGAAAATGGGCCTTCGACACCGTTGCGGGGGTGGAGGAGATCGTCAACCGCCGCATCGGGGAAAATGAGCTTCAGGCGATCGAGACCGTCCGCCTCTATGTCGAGGCGCAGCGTGCCTATGCGGAGGAAGACCGCGACGGAGACGGCGTTCTCGAATTCGCCCAGGCGCTGATCAGTTCGCAGGGGCAGACGGACGGTCTTTACTGGCCGGTGGAACAGGGTGACGGCGAAAGCCCCATGGGGCCCAACATCAGCCAGGCGGCACTCGACAAGGCCGCCGCCGGAGAAGGCTACTTCGGCTACAGGTTCCGCATCCTGAAGCGCCAGGGCAAGTACATCGCCGGGGGCGACTATGACTATGTGATCAACGGCAACATGATCGCGGGCTTCGCCTTGCTGGCCTGGCCGGTGGATTATGCCCGCACCGGCGTGAACACCTTCGTCATCAGCCACGCCGGGATCGCTTACGAAAAGGATCTCGGGCCGGACACCGGCGAGATCGTCAAGCGGATCAAGTCCTTCAATCCGGACAGCACGTGGCAGGTGGTTGCGGAATAGGAGGCTTCAAAAAGGCGCCACCCTGCGCGTTCAGGTAGCTCTACCCGTCTAAATCTTTGGATGCATGTCGCTGTGCCGGGTTGTATGCTCCGGCAATGAACTCGATCGTGGACTCCGCTGGAAACAGCTTGCTCGACGGTGTTGCGGAAGCCGGCACTTCGGAGCATCTCCAGCCCTGTTCCCAGGCCCCTTTCGAAGGCGCGGCACCGCAAGAGGTGCTGGAGGCACTGCGCAAGATCGTTGCCAGCCCGGGCTTTGCCCCGGCGATCCGCCTGCGGCGCCTGCTCGAATATCTGGTTACGGAAACCCTGCAGGGGCGCGGAAGCCGGATCAAGGCCTATTCGATCGCCACCGAAGTGCTCGGCAGGCCCGCCAGTTTCGATCCTCAGAAGGACCCCATCGTGCGCATCGAGGCCGCACGGCTCAGGCGGGAACTCGAACACTATTACCTGACCAACGGCCGGGACGACCCCGTGGTGATCGATGTTCCCAAGGGGGCCTATGTTCCGCGCTTCAAGAACGTCGCGCCGCCGGCGGGCGGCCATGAGGCCAGCCGCGAGGACGCCGACGCGACGGCGGTGCATGCTCCCCTGCGAACTCCCGCCTGGAACCGGATGCGGGCCCTGGCGGCAGCCGTCTTCCTCGTTGGCGGCGCCATTCTCATGGCGACAGCGTGGCTGGCCTCGTCGAATGCGGGGCGAGATACAGGGGGCGTTGCCGGGCTGCGCGGTCCGGGCGTGATCGTGAAACCCCTCGTGGATCTGAGCCCCGGGACAAATACGGGTTCACTTGCGCAGGGCCTCACGGAGCGGATCATCGAGAAGACGACCCGCTTCAAGGAAATCGCGGTGATTGCGGGCGATGGCAGACCCACCGAGCTGCCGGCCACAGACGTGCGCTACGAATTCGGCGGATCATTGCGGCTGACGGAGACCAGCCTTCTGGTTCAGACCCGCCTCGTGGACCGGACGGATGGGCGCGTGATGTGGGCCGACAGCTTCGACATCGCGCTGGAGCCCCAGCAGCTGTTCAATGTCGAGGTCCAGGTGGCGGACCAGATCGCCACGCGGATCGCGGAGCCCAGCGGGATCGTCTTCGAAGCGGAGCGCCGGCAGCGGCTGGACGAGCCCCCGGAGACCTGGGATGCCTATCTGTGCACGCTCAGCGCCTATGCCTATCGGGTGAGGTATGGCACCAGCCAGCATGCCCCCGTCCGGGCCTGCCTCGAAAGGGCCGTTGCGGAGCATCCCGACTTCGCGGCGGCATGGGCGCTTCTGTCTCTGGCCTATCTCGACGAGGTGCGGTTCTTCTACCCTCCCCCGCCCGGCAACGACGTTCCGGCGCTGAAGCGCGGCTATGACGCGGCCCGCCGCGCGATCGCACTCGACCCCACCAACATCCGGGGGCAGCAGGCCCTGATGATGACCTATTTCTTCCAGGAGAACTATGCGGCCGCCATCAAGGTGGGCAACGAGGCGCTGTCCCTGAACCCGAACGACCTCGAGTTCAAGGGTGACTACGGCTCGCGCCTTGCGCTTTACGGACAGTGGGACAAGGGGTGCGGGCTGGTCGAGGAAGCGCTTACGCGCAGCGCGCGGAAGAACGCCTACCAACAGACGATCCTCGCGCTCTGCCATTACATGAAAGGGGATCTCACCACGGCATCCCGCCTCATCATCGACGCGGATGCCGCCGACAATCCGGGCTACCGCATCATGGCGGCCGCCATCCTTGCGGAGGACGGCCGAATGGCCGAAGCGCAGGAGCACGTCGAATGGCTCTCCCAGAATGCAAGCGCGAAGCTGCCTGCTCTTCTGTTGCAGGTTCCGAAGCGGCTGGTTCGCGCCGAGGACAGGGCGCGTTTCACCGCCTCCATTCGGAAGGCGGGATTGGACGCGGGGAGCTGACCGTCAGCCCCCCAGCGCAATGGTGATGCCCACCAGGACGACGCCCAGCAGCACCATCGAGGCGGCCGTCCACGGCGGGGAAAGGCCGGAAACCCGGCCATAGGCAAAGCCGATCAGCGCGAGCATCACGACAGCGACGGCATTCGACAGCCGCATGGCCAAGGCCACGTCCTTCACGAAGAGGAAGGGCAGGATGACGGGCGCGGTCGCGGCGACGACGACCAGAAACACGCCGACCGCGCCCCGCAGGTCCTGAGCGTGGATCCGCGGCCGCGTCGAGTCCAGTTGCATGGCCATGATGCGCGAGCGGATCCGCTCCAGGAGTTCGTGGTGAAGTTCATCGGCGACGGGCCCCGGGATGTTGCGCCGGATGATGGCGTGGGCGTGGCGGGCCGAGTTTGCACGCCGCACCGCCATGATGGTGCCGATGTCGACCCCGCGCTGGTGAAGGCAGCCCATGAGATACATGACCGCGTCGATGACGCCCCAGGCGAGATTGCAGCCGATCGCGCCGATGAGCATCTCCCTCACATCCGCCCGCTCGGCGGTGGCGACGCTCAGGGACCCCGTGAAGGTGAGGACCATGATCAGGCCGAAGAGGATCTCCGATAGCCGCTCCACCGGTTCCAGGGCACGTTTCTGCACCAGGTCTTCTTTGGAGGTCATTGGCGGGTCTCAGTGGGCGGGTGGAAGGACGAAGAGCGTTGCAGCGAAGATCGCATAGATCATCAGCATCAGAAGCCCGATGAACCATGCGGATTGCCCGGTCGACGTCATGAGCGCCGCCGCGAAGGTCGCGGTGAAGACCATCACGATGGCGCCGGGCCAGAACGCGAGCGACATGGGGGTGGGCCCTATCACATAGCTGAGCAAGACCAGGACGGGCGCGACGAAAAGGGCGATCTGTGCAGCGCTTCCGAAGGAAATGCTCAGGCTGAGATCGAGACGGTCGCGGCGGGCCGCGTTGAAGGCCGTCATCATCTCGGCGGCCGCGCCGACGATGGCCACCACCACGAAGCCGACGAAGGCGGAGGAAAGCCCCAGTTCCTCGGAGGCGCCCGTCAGCGATTCGACGAACACTTCGCTGACCAGCGCCACGGCGACGGTGGTGCCGAGAAGCGTCGCGATGGCGAGCGGAAGCGGCCAGGCGTTCCCCTCCTCCTCGTGGCTGGCGGCGGCGAAATACTTGCGGTGCGTTCCCAGCGTGAAATAGAGGCTGAGGCAGTATCCCGCGAGAAGGATGAAGGCGATGGTGAGGCTGAGCGACTGCGGCGCCACCTGCGAGTCCGCCGTTGCCAGCGCGGACGGGATCAGCAGGCCGAAGGCGGCCAGGAAGAGAAGAGCCACCTGCATGCGGGTGTTGGCATTGTTGAAGTGCTGCACGTGATGCCGGAGACCGCCGAGGAAGAACGACATGCCCGTCATGAAGAGCATGTTGGCGACGATGGCTCCGGCGATCGAGGCCTTGACGAGGAGGTATTCACCCGCCTTCAGCGCCGCGAGCGCGATGATGAGTTCCGTCAGGTTGCCGAGCGTGGCGTTCAACAGGCCCCCGATCGTGTCTCCGGTCCGGGTTGCGACCTGCTCGGTGGCCAGGCTCAGGAGTGCCGCGAGCGGAATGATGCTGATGATCGACAGGAGGAAGATCAGCGTCTCCGATCCCGGCATGAGCGCGTTGAGGATGAGCGGAACGGGCACCAGCAGCAGGAGCCAGAGCAGCCTGTTCTGCTGGATGGTGGTGAAAAGCAGCGACATTGATATCCCTCCTCCAGCCCGTCTCAGCCGCCGGCCGCCGCGGGCACGATCGCCATGCCGGGAAGTGCCAGGAAGATCTTCGCCACCAGCGCGTTCGCCAGGTCCACGAAGAAGGAACCGGCCAGCGTGATGAGCAGGAACGCCTTGGGCGAAGGCCCGTAGCGCTGGCCGATCTCATCCATCGTGGCCATGGCGACCGGCATGGACGAAAGCCCGAAGCCGAGGAAGCCGCCGGACGTTACGGCGGCGTCGTAATCCTTGCCGAGCAGCCGGAACAGCAGGAAATAGGCGATGGCCACCGTGACGACCACCTGGACCACGACGTTGATGGCCAGCGGCACCAGGATCGCCGCGACGGAGATAAGCGGGGTCGCCATCAGCGCCATGACGAGGAAAAGCTGCAGCGACAGCGCGCCGCCCCGTTCGATGGGGGCGAAGTCCAGCTTGTACTTGAAGACGTCGGCGAGATTGGTGATGACCACGCCCGCGATCATGGCAGAGAGGAAGCCCGGCAACAGGATGCCCGCATCGCGCGCAAGATCATTGAGCTTCTCGCCGATGAGGACGCAGAGAGCGAGCACGAAGACGGTCGAGAGCAGGCTTTCGATCTGCGTGGAGTCGGCCGGCGTTTCCGCCGTCGCGGCGGGCGGCGCCATGAAGGTCACGTCCGAGGGGCCGCCTTCGCTGCTCTTGAGCTTGTGGCGGTTGACGATCCAGCCGGTGACGGGACCCGCAACGAGGGCGCCGGAGATCACCGCGAGGGTCGCCGCGCCCACGGCAACCACCTCGGCGTGGACCAGCCCCTGGCTCTGCAGTTCCTTGGCCCAGGCCATGGCCGTTCCGGGACCGCCGACGAAGGACAGCGAGCCCACGAGGATGCCATAGGCCGGATGCGCGCCCCAGAGGCCGGCGATGGCCGCGCCGAGGTTGTTCTGCACGACGAGAGCCAGAACTGTCACGCCGCAGAGAATGGCCAGCGGCTTGCCGCCGCTCTTGAGCGCGGCAAGCTTCGCCGACAGGCCGATGGAGGTGAAGAAGATCAGCAGCAGCGCATCCTTTGTGCGCGACCCGAAGGCGACGTCCACCTTCATGAAGAGCTGCATCAGCAAAACGATCACCGCCACGAGCATGGCCCCCACGACCGCGTTGGGCATGTCGATCTTGCGGAGGAAGGGGACCGCCTGGCGGATCCATCGGCCGACGAAGAGCGCCAGGATGCCGATGATGAGGGTCGAGAGTTCATCGAGCTCGAAACGGTGCATCGTATCCATGGTGGCTCTCAGGCTTGGAGGTTCTCGGCGACGGACGGAAGAGGAAGCGCCACCCGGCTGCCGTTCCTCCGGGGAACGGTTGTTGCCGGGCGGAAGACGGAACCGGGTGGCGCCAGCATGGTGATTGCAGTGGGGAAACGTTACTGCGACAGCACCATGGCGAAGTACCCGAAGACCGTCAGCAGGACGCCGGAAACGGCATAGGCCACGGGGAAGCCGATCCACGGCACGTTGCTCTTGATTTCCACCGCCGCCTCGCGGCAGGGCCCGGAATGGCTGCGGGCGCCCGCGACGCCGCCCATCAGCACAGCCGGGTTCATCTTGAACACGTAGAAGCCGATGGACCACACGATGAAGGGCGGGATGGAACAGGCGATGAAGCCGATGACGAAGATCTTCAGCGCGAGCGCGCCGGTAAGCTGCGTCAGCAGAGCGTTGCCGGAGTTGATGCCGACGATGGCCACGAAGACGATCAGCCCCAGATCCTCGAGGATGTTGCGCGCGGCGTTCGGCGTGTTGCCGAAGAAGCGCACGCGGGACACCAGCGAGGAAACGATCACGCCCGAGACGAGCAGGCCGCCGGCATTGCCGAGACCCACCGAGGCGCCGAAGGCCGGGAACTGGATCGCACCGATGAGGAAGCCCATGATCATGCCCAGCGACAGGGTGAGGAGGTCGGTCGCGGTGCTCGGGCGGACGACGCGCCCGAACATCGCCCCGATGCTGCTCACCGCATCCTTGAGGCCGACGATGGAGATGATGTCCAGGCGTTGCAGCTTGGTGTTGGTGCCGATCGGGATCGGCACGCCGCCGCGCTCCAGCTTCACGACCTGCACCTGGTCCGCGCCCGGAAGGGCCCGGAGCTCGGCCTGGGACAGTTTCAGCATCTCCTTGTTGGTGACCACGATCTCGGCCGTGTCGAGCGGAACGTCGAGCGCCAGCTTGTCGGAGACTTCGGTGCCGATGAGGCCCATCTTCTCCGTCATCGTCTCCCGGCGGCCGCCCAGCGCGATCACGTCATTGGCGTTCAGGCGAAGCTCGGGCGTGACGCCGAGGCGCTGCCCGTCCCGCACCACGTTGACCACCCTGTATTCGGGATTGCTGCGCAGCAATTCGCCGACGGTCTTGCCGAACCAGGCCTGGTTCTCCAGCCGGTAGGCGCGGATAGCGCCGGTCGTCCAGCCGGACAGGGTCGGGATGTCGCCGCTGGTGACGCCGAACTTGGTTTCATATTCCTTCGCGGCGGCGGCGGCATCGACACCCCACCAGCGCGGGAGATACTTGGTGATGAGGATGATGCCGACGGTGCCCCAGATGTAGGTGATGCCGTAGGACAGTGCGATCATGGAGCTGACCTGCTCCTTGCTGGTTCCTTCGGGCAGGGTGAGGACGCCCGCGTTGACGGCCTCCTCGGCGGAGCCGATCGCGGCCGACATGGTCTGCGAGCCGGCGAGAATGCCGCCTGCCGTTCCGGGCGGAAGGTCGAAGAGCCTGACGCCGAGCACGACGAGGATCAGGCCCACGACGCAGCTGACCACGGCCAGGATCGTGAACTTCAGGCCGTCGCCGCCGAGACTGTTGACGAAGGATGGCCCGACGCGAAGCCCCACTCCATACATGAAGAGATAGTAGAACATCGACTTGGTGAAGTTGTTGAGCTCCAGCTTGAAGCCGTAGGCCGAGCCCCACACGGACAGTCCGCAGCCGACGATGATCGCCGCGGCGACCATGCCGAGGCCGTAGCCGCCGATGGTCTGTCGGCCGAGCCAGACGGCGAGCCCCACAGTGAGAAACAGCAGGATGTAGGGATTGGCGCCCAGAAACGCGAAGAAACTTGCCATGTTCTTTTCTCCCTCAGGCTTTGGCTGTCTTGTTGCGGCCTGCGCCCAGCGCATCCGGCTTGATCAGCTTGAGGCCCTTGGCGGCCTCGTAGCCGTGGATCTCCTTGACATCGAGCTTCCGCATGAAGCCGATCGTCTCGGCCGTCAGCACCTGCCCCGGCACCATGATCGGGAAGCCGGGCGGATAGGGGATGACGAAGTTGGCCGAGACGAGGTCGGGCCCGCTGGCGAGCCGCTTGTCCATCTCCGGCCCGTTCAGGGGCACATACTCGCAGGCGCTTTCGTCATAGGCCATGAAGAAGGCCGTGCGCATGTCGCCCTCGGGGGTGAGCTTGCCGGCGTCCTTGCGGAAGGCCTCGTGGAAGCGGCTGAAATTCGGAAGGTCCGGCACGTCGTGCATGAGGCTCCTGGTGCGGGCCGCGAAGACCTGGCGCTCCGATTCACCGCCGCTGCGCAACCGCTCCTCGATCTCGCCGCAGATTTCGATCAGCACACGCAGCAGATGGGCCACGTCGCTGCGCGTGTTGTTGATGTTCGACTGCAGCAGGACCGAATTGCGCGAGGTCTTGTTCACCTGGATGTTGAAGCGGTTGGCGAGGATGCCCTTGAACTGGGTGCCGTCGAAGCCCGCATCGCCGCACACGAGGGTCATGCGCGTCGGATCGAGGTAGAACTCGTCCTCCTTCATGGACTTCACGACATCGCCCCAGGTGGTGCCCGGCGCCAGATAGTCCTTGAAGCCGGACTGCCGGTAGGCATCCGGGATGAGGTCATTTGCGCCAAGAATGCGGAAGTACTTCGAGATGAGGGGGTGGCTGTTCACCGCCTGACGAATCTTCAGGGCGATCGAGATGGCGTTCATGACGAGGCCATAGCCCTCGAGTTCCATCTGGCGGCGCGCCACGTCCAATCCCGCGATCAGCTGCTGGTTGGGGCTGGTCGAGGCGTGGGTGAACACCGCCTCGTGGAACTGGCTCTCGACCTTGGGGTAATCGACGTCCTTCACCAGCACCATGGAGCCCTGGCGGATGGCCGACATGGACTTGTGGGTGGAGTTGGTCTGGTAGACGCGCAGCCGCACCTTGCGCGGATCGGGGATCAGGCGGGTCTCGAGCAGCTTCTCGCGGCTAGGCTTCGCGCCCAGCGCCTTCTGCTGCTTCTCATAGGCCTCCACCGAAGCGGGGTCCGCCTGCCAGCTCTCGAGTTCGGCTGCAGCACCCATGGCCGTGCGCGGCCTCAGGAAGGGCGACCAGCGCGCGAAGCCAGACCATGCCTCGTCCCAGAGGAAGATCAGGTCCGGCTTGATGGCGAGGCATTCCTCCATCACCCGGCGGGTGTTGTACATGTGGCCGTCGAAGGTGCAGTTCGTCAGGTCGAGCAGCCGGACGCGGTCCAGGCGGCCCTCCTCCTTCAGGTCGAGGAGCGCCTGCTTGATGGTCTTCAGCGGCACGGCGCCATACATCGAGTATTGGGTGAGCGGATAGGCTTCGACATAGATCGGCTGACCGCCCGTCAGCACCAGTCCGTAGTGGTGGGACTTGTGGCAGTTGCGGTCCACGATGACGATGTCGCCCGGCGCCACCAGGGCCTGCACCACCATCTTGTTGCTGGTCGAGGTGCCGTTGGTCACGAAGAAGACGTGGTCGGCGCCAAAGGCCCGGGCGGCCATCTCCTGCGACTTCTTGATGTTGCCCGTCGGCTCCAGCAGGCTGTCAAGGCCGCCGGTCGTGGCGCTGCTCTCGGCCAGAAACAGGTTGATGCCGTAGAATTCGCCCATGTCCCGGATCCACCCGGACCGGAAGACGGACTTGCCGCGCGCGATGGGCAGGGCGTGGAAGGTGCCCACGGGGCGCTGCGCATAGCGCTTGAGGTTGTCGAAGAAGGGCGTCTCGAACCGGGCCTGAATGCCCTCCAGGATTGCAAGGTGCAGTTCCAGCACCTCCTCAACCGCGTAGAAGATGCGGCGCACGCAGGCCGACTGCGGCGAGCCCGCCAGTGTTTCGACATCGCGGTCCGTCGTCACGAAGAGATCGAGTTCGGGCCGGACCTTCTTGATGAGCCCCGCGAGGGTCAGCGCTGAGGAACTCGGCTCCAGCTTGCCAAGGGTCTTGTCGAGGATGCTGCGGAGAATGGGCGCATCATGCGCCGAATGGAATGGGAAGCCCTCGGCCACGATCACGGACAGGATTTGCGGGTTCACCAGGACGGCGCAGAGCGCGTCCTCGAAACTGCCGACGATCACGGGTTCATAGACGAACTGGTCCTCGACGCGGCGCAGGCGCCGGAATTCGACAGCCATGGAGGCCCAGCGGGATTGCGGCTGGGGTGTCACCAGCAGCACCTCGAAATAGGGCCTGTGCCTGTCCCGGCCGGAGACGACGCTGGGCAGCACGTCCGGCAGGCTGTCATCCGCTTCGCCGCCGGTCTCACCGTCCACCTGCTGCGCATAGGAATTGGTGAGGATGGCATCGGCGATGCGCCTGACCATCGCGGCGACGGCCGCCGCCTCGCCAGCCGCGATCCGTTCCCGCAGCCGCGCCAGGAGCCGCATGCCGGGGTAGGCATGGAATTCCTCGATCAGAAGGATGTCACGGAGTTCCTGCTCGACCTTCGCCCGGGTCCCGCTCCCAGCCGCCCAGGCCTCCGCAGCCGTCAGCACCTCGCGCCACTGGTCAGCGCGCGCCGAGTGCATCACGAAGAAGCTGTCGATTCGATCCTGATCCGCCATGATTTTCTCCTGCTGGCACGGGGCTTTGCCAAGCTGGGTGGGCATCACGTCCGATGTGACCCGCCGGCCCCGTTCGCATCGTCCTTACACCCCGTTCCGATGGGCCGTAATCGATGCAGGCCGGAAAAATACGTAAATACACGTAAGTTACGGTAACCTGCCCGGGCGAGCGGTTGCCTGTCATTGACCACCGCAATCGCATAGGCAGAAGATGCACTTCCATCAGTATTTCGACCATGCCGCGCTGCGGCGGGAACACACGTCAACCTGGAAGAGCATGATGACGCCATCTGGACGCCTCCTCGGCATTGCACTCCTGGCGAGCACCGCCCTCACTTATGGGACGGGGCCGGGCCGGGCTGCGGATGTCACCCCCGTGGCCGAACCGTTGAGCGAGTTCGAGCGGGCGTTCTTCGAGGATGCAACCTTCACCTTCCATCTCCGCAGCTATCTGCTGGACCGCTTTGACAGCGCGAGCGCGACCGATCCCGGCGCCTGGGCGCTGGGCGGCTGGCTGGGCTATGAGACGGATTGGCTTTCCGACGTCCTGAAGCTCGGCATCGTCGGATACACCTCGCAGCCGCTCTGGGCACCCGAGGAGCGTGACGGCACCCTGCTCCTGCTGCCGGAGCAGGAAGGTTACGCCGTACTGGGCCAGGCCTATGCCGCCCTGAAATTCGAGGAGCAGGTGCTCACTCTCTACCGCCAACTGGTGAACCAGCCGGAGGTCAACCCCCAGGACAACCGGATGACGCCCAATACATTCGAGGGCGTTTCGCTGAAGGGGGAAGTCGGCCCCATCACCTATTACGGCGGCATGCTGACCGCGATGAAGAAGCGGAATTCGGACGAGTTCGTCAACATCGCAGGCGCTGCAGGGGTCGGAGAGGACTCCTACATGTATCTCGGCGGCATCGAGGTTTCCCCGGTCGAGGCGTTGAAGGCGAGGACGTCACTCTATGTCGTGCCAGACCTTCTCGCATCCTCCTACACCGACGCCGTATGGTCGACCGAGCTGGCAGAGGAGACACAACTCCGCCTCTCGGGCCAGTTCATGTACCAGTCCGGCATCGGGGACGAGCGCCTGGCCGAACCCGACTACCAGGGCTGGATCGGCGGCTTGAAGGGGGACGTCATCTATGGCGGGCTCACCTTGACGGCCGGATACACATTCGCGGGCGACTTTTCCCGCGAAGAGGACAGCTGGCAGGCGCAATATGGCTCCTGGCCCGGTTACACCAGCATGATCGTCAAGGATTTCAACCGCACGGAGGAGCAGGCGCTCCTGCTGGGCGCGTCCTTCGATTTTGCGGAGGTCGGCCTCAAGGGCCTGGTGTTCACGGCGGCAGCCGCTTTCGACGTCGTGGTTGGTGAAGACGAGAAGGCCGACGAAGACCTGCCCGAGTGGAACGAATACGATTTCACCGCCGACTACCGCTTCAGTTCGCTGGAGGGCGACCTGGAATGGCTGGCACCGCTTTGGCTCCGCGCCCGCTATGCCCTGGTGGAAACGGAGCAGCCCGACGACACCCGGGACCGGCTCGACGACTTCCGCATCATCGTCAATTACGAACTGCAGTTCAACGGCAGCGATCTCTAGGCGGCGGAACGGGATACAGCACGACATGTCAGCATCGACTAACCCTCTCACCCCCCACACCCTGCCCTGGTTCGTGACCGCGCCGGGCGACACGGACGGGCTTTACGTGGCCACCACCATCCTGGTGCTGGTTTCCGTGGTTCTTCTGGGCGTGCTGTTCTTCTGGCTCCACTCGCTGCCGGAGCGGCTGGGGCACAAGAAGCTGCAGTTCGAGATCGTGGCGGTGCTGGGGCTGATCTCGCTCTTCACCCACATGCACATCTTCTGGATCATCGGCCTGCTGCTGGCGGTCATCGACCTGCCGGACTTCATCTCCCCCCTGCGCCGCATCGCCGACGCGGCGGAGAAGCAGGCGGGGATTACACCGGTGGCAGAAGCCTCATCGCCGGAGCATGCCAGCGCCGGGCACAGCCAAGACGAGAAGCAAACCTCTTCAGTGGAACACGCATAGGCCATGCTCGAACTCATCCTCTGTTCCATGCTGACGATCCTGCCGGACTTCCTGTTCCGGCGTTTCGTGCAGGGCAAGCGCATCGGCCGTGAGATCACCTTCTTCTCCGTCTGGTACGAGCTGCGCTGGGGCCTCACCGGCTGCCTCATCCTGACGCTTCTGCTCATCACCACGATCTTCTACTTCCACCCCTCCACCACGACCTCCACCTCCGTGTTCCGGACAGTGCCGGTGCTTCCGGAGACGAATGGACGGGTGTCCGAAATCTACGTCAAGGGGCGCGACAAGGTCGAGAAGGGTCAGCCCATCTTCAAGCTGGACAGCACCGAGCAGCAGGCCGCCCTCGAACTGGCGCAGCGCCGCATCGACGAAATCGACGCGCAGAAGGTGATGGCGGAGGCCGACATCCAGGCAGCCATGGGGCAAGTCCAGCAAGCAGAAAATTCCGCCAAGCAGGTCTCCGATGAACTCGCCATCAAGCAGGAACTGTTCGACCGGAAATCCGGCACGGTCTCCCCGCGCGAGATCGAGCGGCTGCAGACGGCGCTCGCCGGGGCGAAGGGCCAGCTCGCCGCGGCGCAGGCGGCCCAGAACGCGGCCGAAGTCCGCGTCTCGACGCTGCTACCCGCCGAGAAGGCCAGCGCCGAGGCCGCGCTGAAGCAGGCGCAGGTCGAACTCGACAAGATGACCATCTATGCCGGCGTCAGCGGCCAGCTGGAGCAATTCGTGCTGCAGGTGGGCGACATCGTCAACCCGTTCATGCGTCCGGCCGGCATCCTCATTCCCGACGGCGAGGGGCCGCGCCGCCTGCAGGCAGGGTTCGGGCAAATCGAGGCGGGCGTGCTGAAGCCCGGCATGGCAGCCGAGGCGACATGCGTGTCGAAGCCGCTCGAGATCATTCCGCTGGTCGTCGTCAGCGTGCAGGACTATATCGCGGCCGGCCAGCTGCGGGCCGGTGAACAGCTCGTCGACGTGGCCCAGATCGCGAAGCCCGGCACGTTGCTGGTGATCCTCGAACCCATCTACGAAAACGGCCTGGACGGAATGACGCCCGGCAGCAATTGCATCGTCAACGTCTACACGAGCAATCACGAGCGCCTGATCAGCGAGGATCTCACCGGCTTCCAGCGCTTCGGCCTGCACGCCGTGGACGCGATCGCCCTCGTCCATGCCATGATCCTGCGGGTGCAGGCGCTGTTCATTCCCGTCAAGACGCTGGTGCTGACAGGACACTGACCGAATTGCGCAGCAAGAGCCAACACAATGCGGATAGCGCGGGTTCGCAAGATGCTGGTGTCCTGGCAGCTGCCGGTGAGGGCCACCGCGGCGGCCGTTCTGTCGCTGGCCATCGCCGGAGCGCTGGGGCTGCCGGGCCCCCTCTATGCCTTCATCGCCGCGGTGATCGTCACCGACATCAATCCCGCGGCGAGCCGCCAGCTGGGAACGCGCCGCATCTTCGCGACCGTCATCGGCGCAGGCTGCGGCGCGGCCCTTTCCTGTGTGGTGCCAAGTGGCACACTGGGGGTGGGAACCGGAATTCTCGCGGCGATGCTGCTGGCCCAGGCCCTCAAGGCAGGAGAGGGCGTGAAGGTCGCGGGCTACATCAGCGGCATCGTCCTGCTGGAGCACAGCTCCGAACCGCTGTTCCACGCGCTCGTGCGCTTCATCGAAACGGTGGTCGGCGTCTCCGTGGCATGGGTCATCAGCTATGTTCCAAAGCTCATCAGGCAGAAGGACGATGAAGACCACCCCGCCCGGGACGATGTTCGGTGAAGCCAGGCGGCCTGCCGCCTGCCGGGCGCCCTCATGAGCTCCCTGGCCGGCGCCGCACCGGACATGCTGGCGGGAGGGATGAGCGGGGGCATCGGCTACCAGAAGGCCTTCGCCATGCTGTTTCTCATGCTCGGCCCCTTCAAGGTGCTCGTTCCCTTCGTCGGGCTCACCTCGTCGATGGACCGCCGCGGGCAGATCAGGATGGCGAGCGTCGGCGTCACGATGGCGGCCCTCATGCTGGCCACGGCGGGGTTGCTGGGGCGGACCATGCTGGAGAACTTCGACATCTCCTTGCCGGTGCTGTCATTGACGGGTGGCCTCGTGCTGTTTCTCATGGCGCTGAGAACGGTATTGGCGGACGATACGGCCCACGCCGCGCCGCCGGCGCCTCCGCCTGGCTATGCCCGCAACAGGGCGATCAGCCCGCTCGCCTTTCCGATCATCGTCACGCCCTACGGCCTGGCGGCCGTCATCGTCTTCATCTCGCTGTCCAAGGGAAATGCCGAGGCGACCGCGCTGATCGCCATGATCGTCGCCACCACGCTGGCGGTCGACTGGGTGGCGATGATCTACGCGGGCGCCATCCTGGCGCGTTTCGGAACCGGGCTGCAGATCCTCGCCATCATGCTGGGCGTCGTGCAGACGGCACTCGGCCTGCAGATCATCGTCCGGAGCCTCGAGGTGCTCGGTCTTGCGGGAGGAATGGCACGATGAGCTGGAGCCGCTGGTACGCCGTCCGGAGCTACGCCAAGGCATCGCTCTGGATCGTTCCCTTCCTCGCCGTCGTGGTCGAACAGATCCTCCTTCACCTGTCTCTTGCAATCGACTCCACGGCGCGCTGGCTTCCGGAGTGGCCGTTCACGGCCGCTGCCACAACGGCAGCCCTTCAGACCATCATCAGCCTGATGCTGTCCTTCATCGTCTTCACCTTCGGTTCCCTGCTGGTGGCGATCCAGGTGGCAAGCGGGCAGCTCACGCCGCGCATCATTGCGACGACCCTGCTGCGCAACAATACCATCCGCTGCGCCGTCGGCCTGTTCGTCGTGACGATGCTGTTCGCCTTGGGCGCCATGAACCGCGTGGGCGAGGATGTGCCGCGCCTGACGGTCTGGCTGGCCATGCTCCTGGGCGGCATCTCGCTTGCGGCCTTTCTCTATCTCATCGACTATGCGGCCCGACTGCTGCGTCCGGTCAGCATCCTGCGCCACGTCGCCGAGCAGGGTTTTCGCGTCATCGAGGATGTCTATCCCGCACCGGCAGGCGCGGGTGAAGCCACAAGCGGCATGCCCGCGATGGAGGGGCCCGGCCGCACCGTCACCAAGTCCGGAACCTCAGAGATCATCCTGGCTTTGGACCGCAAGGCGTTGGTGGCGCTTGCGAAGGAACATGACGGCGTCGTCGAGGTCACCGCGAGGATCGGCGATTTCGTGGCGGTGGGTCAGGCGCTGTTCAGGCTCCACGGAGGTGCAACCCGCATCCCGGACAATGTGCTTGGCCGGTCGATCGCCTTCGGAAGCGAGCGCACGATCGAGCAGGACGCCACCTTCGCGTTCCGCGTCATCGTCGACATCGGCATCAAGGCTCTCTCGAAAGCGATCAACGATCCGACGACGGCGGTTCTCGCCATCGACCAGCTCCAGCGCCTGCTGCGCACCGTCGGCGAGCGCAACCTGCACAACGATGTCATCCTGGACGGGGACGGCAAGGCCCGCGTGATACTCCCTACTCCGAACTGGGAGGACTTCGTCCAGCTGACATGCCGCGAGATACGCCTGTACGGCGCGGAGAATTTCCAGATCGCGCGGCGCATGCGGGCCATGCTGGACAATCTGGAACAGGCACTTCCGGCGGACAGAAGGCCATCCTTGCGCCGGGAACGCGAGTTGCTCGACCGCATGATCGAAAAGGTCTACCTGCTGCCGGAGGATGCGGAACTCGCACGCGTGGCCGACACTCAGGGACTGGGGGGCACCTGCTAGAGCAGCGGGCTTTGAAGCCGTCATTCCGGCGCAGGCCGGACCTTATCTGTCTGTCCGCGTGGGACACGCCGAAGCCGGACCCCTGCATGCGACTGGAGGACTGCCGGCGCCCCAGAGGAACGGCGCCGGCAGAAATCGATTGCTCAGAAGCGGAAATTCAGGCCCGCCTTGACGGTGTGGAAGGCGATGTCCTGGTCGATCGTGAGATTGGCCAGGCCCGGCTCGTTGGCGAGGGCATCACCGAGGTCGAGGTCCAGCAGCTCGGCCTCGCCCAGGTCGACGTAGAGATACTCGGTCTTGAGGGAGATGTTGTCCGTGACCTGGTATTCGAAGCCCGCGCCGATGGTCCAACCCATCTGGCTTTCCGAGGTGTCGTCAGACAGGCTGGCGAAGGGCTTGAGGTCGATGTCGTACTCGGCCGTCACCGAACCCCAGGCGAGACCGCCGGTGCCGTAGAGCAGCAGTTCCGGGGTGACGAGGAAGCCGGCGCGCAGGCGGGCGGTGCCGAACCAATCCACTGTCGAACCGCCGCGAATACTGGCATCGGCAGTGTCGGAATAGATTTCGAGTTCGCCCGTGATGTCGGAGAGCGCGATGTCACCCTCGACACCCAGCACGATGCTATCCATCTGCCAGTTCCAGCCGGCCTGCACGCCGCCGAAGAAGCCGCTGGAGGTGATGTCCGCCCCGAAATCATAGTCGAGGTTGTCGAACGGTCCATCGCCCTCTTGAACATCGCCCGTCGTCAGGTTCATCGGGTAGTCGAAGGTTCCCCCGCCGAAGCCGCCATGGACGCCGACGTAGAAGCCGGTCCAGTCAGTGACCGGAGCGACGTCGACGATGTCGGCCGCGTTCGCGGCGCCCGCGCCGAACAGCATGGCGGCGCCGGCAAGTAGAGATTTCTTGAGCATGTTGCATTCCCTGCATTCGGTGTTTTCACCGAATCCGACCGTACATCCACCGAGCCTCCCGGAAAACACCTTTCGGCCCATATTTATCTAATTTCCAAAACAGTTGATTATGTGCAACAGCACCGGGTAGTTGCAGAGGACCCCATTTTGTTGGCATTCGCTTGCAGGCGGTTGAACCGCTACTCAACCTTAATAATACGATGAATTGTGTTACTTAGTAACTCTGCCACAAAAAAGGAGAGCGCCACCTGGGGCGCTCTCCTTGGTACGGCGGTTGGCAATGGTTCAGTGGGCGTGCTTCTTCAGCCGGAAGGCGAGCAGGATGAGGATGACGCCGGCTGCGATGGCATAGGCCCCGATGACCCAGATCATGGCAAGCGCGCCAGGACCCGGCATGGCCATGAGCAGCACACCGAACAGGACGGTGATCGCCCCGTGCAGGATGAGCATCCACTCATTGTCGATTTCCTTGCGAAGGCGGATGGCGCCGACGATTTCGAAGATGCCGCTGACGATGGCCCAGGCGCCGATCAGCAGAAGCAGCGTCAGCGCCGTGAGGCCGGGCATGAAGAAGGCCACGAGACCCGCCAGCACACCCGCAACACCGACGATGGCAAGCCACCAGCGCGGCGCGGGCCCGCCGCCGACGATGGCCGCATAGAGCGAGAACAGCCCGTCAACGAGCGCATAGGCGCCATAGAGGATCACCAGGCTGATGATGGTGATGCCCGGCCATGCGAAGGCCAGGATGCCGAAGACGATCGAGGCGAGGCCGCGCAGCAGCAGCACCCACCAGTTCTTCGCCAGCCCGTGCAGTATGAGAGCACCCTGCCCCAAGCCCGGCGCCCGCGCGATATTGTCATTCATCGAGATTACCCTCCTCCGGTTAAAATCCCCGGGGAAAGTGTAATGCAACTCAGTGCACTCACAAAGCGAAGCTTGCACGCAGGTAGAAAAATGCCCGCCTGCCCCGGTGGCCGGGCGCGCGGCGGGCAAGTTCTGCGAAGAAGCTGCCAGACAGGCGCCTGGCATCGACGGGAATCATAGGCTGATTTGGGCAGGGGATGCCAGAGGCTGTCAGGCGGGGCGAGCAGGCGTTTCCGGAAGCTAACCCCGCGTTTTCAAGGATTTTCCGCGAAACTTTGCGGGGCGCCATGCGTTTTTGGAAGGCCTCGCCTCACACTCGAGGCCTGCCGGACCAATGTGCCCCGGTCCGCAGTAAAAGCGGCGGTTGCAGTCCCTCCCAAGATGCAACCGCCGTTTGTTTATTGCAGACCCTTCAACCTCCCTGCGAAAGCGCCATCTGCACGTCACGCTCGCGCCGGACCTCGGCCCGGTGCAGGATGAGCGACGCAGCCACCACCCCCAGCCCCACGAGAGTGATGATGAGCGTTGCGAGCGCGTTGATGTCCGGCGTGACGCCGAGGCGCACCTTGCTCCAGATGAAGAGCGGCAGCGTGGTGGAGCCGGGGCCGCTGGTGAAGCTGGTGATCACCACGTCATCGAGCGAGATGGTGAAGGCGAGGAGCCAGCCGGAGAGGATGGCGGGCGCGATCACCGGCAGGGTGACGTCCGTCAACACGCGCCAGGGCCTCGCGCCGAGATCCATCGCCGCCTCCTCCAGCGCCATGTCCATGGAGGAGAGGCGCGACTGCACGATGACGGTCACATAGGCCATGGAGAATGTGATGTGCGCGATGGTGATGGTGGTGAAGCCGCGGCTTCCGGGCCAGCCGATCCACTCCGCCATGAAGATGAAGAGCATGAGGGAGGAAATGCCAGTGATCACCTCCGGCATGACGAGCGGCGCGGTGACGAGGCCGGACAGGCCCATGCGCCCGCGGAAGCGGCTGAAGCGGGCGAGTGCCAAGCCCGCCATGGTGCCGAGGATGGTGGCGAAGGTGGCGCTGGTGAGGGCGATCTTGAGGGAGAGCAGCGCCGCCTTGATGACCTGGTCGTTGCTCAGGAGCTTCGCATACCACTGGGTGGAAAAGCCGCCCCACACCGTGACCAGGCGCGACTTGTTGAAGGAAAAGACGATGAGCGACAGGATGGGGATGTAGAAGAAGGCGAAGCCGAAGCACAGGCAGCTGATGAGGAAGACCGGGCGGCGGTTCATGCACGGCCCTCCGCCTTTTCCTGGGCGCGCCTTTCGAAATGGCTGTAGGCCATGATCGGAAGGACCAGCAGGAGAAGCAGCGCCACCGCCACGGCGGACGCCATGGGCCAGTCGCGCGCGGAGGAAAACTCATCGCTGATGACGCGGCCGATCATCGGCTCCGACGCGTTGCCGACGAGGCTGGGGATGATGAGTTCGCCCGAGGCCGGAATGAAGACGAGCAGCCCTCCCGCCACGATGCCGGGGAAGCTCAGGGGCAGCGTCACGTCCTTGAACACCTGCCATGGCCTGGAGCCCAGGTCGGTGGCGGCCTCGTTCAGCGTCTGGTCGAGCTTCTCGAGATTGGCATAGAGCGGCAGGATCATGAAGGGCAGGTAGGAATAGACCATCACCAGAACGACCGCGAAGTTCGAGTTCATCATGGGGATGGAGCGGAGAGCCTGCTCGGCCGGGAGGAAGGCGTTCACCACGGCGGTGAGGCCCTTGTTGAACCAGGTGTTGTTGCCGAGAAGGCCCATCCAGGCATAGACGCGCAGCAGGAAGGACGTCCAGAAGGGCAGGATCACCAGCATCAGCAGCAGGTTCCGCCAGGACTTCGAGACGCGCGTGATGCCGAGCGCCATGGGATAGCCGATGAGCAGGCAGAAGAAGGTGGCGAGGGCGGCGTTCCACAGCGAGGTGAGGAAGGCGCGGACATAGAGCGTGTCCGCCGTGAGGCGGGCGAAATTGTCCCAGCGGACGTAGGGCCATGTTTCGAGGAAGGCGACGGGCGGCGACAGCTCTGCCCGGCGCGCGAAGCTCATGGCGATGACGATGACGAAGGGCAGCAGGAAGAAGAGGACGAGCCAGAGATAGGGCACGCCGATGATGGCACCGCGCCAGCCCCGCTCGTCGAACCATCGCGCCAGGCTGCCGCGCTCCCTCCCCATCGCCTAGTCCCTCAGCACGATGGCTGCCGAAGGATCGAAGGAGAGCCACACCGTCTCGCCCCACTCCGCGGCGCGCGAGGGGCCGTTGCGCGAGGCGTTCACGCTGTTGACGGAGACGAGCGCCCCGGAGGCCATCGCCACGCGGAAGAGCGAGTCCTTTCCGAAATAGGCGAGGTCCTTCACCACGCCCGGAAAGCAGTTGCCCTCCTCCGGGCGCTCGCGGCTGATCACGATCTTTTCGGGGCGCACGGCGAGCGACACCTTCTGCCCCGGTTCCGCGCGGGGCGAGGCGACCGTCACGTCGCCGCCCAAGGCCGGGACGGAAATGTCGAGCCCGGCGCCCTCCTCCGTCACCTCGCCCTCGAACATGTTGATCGAGCCGATGAAGCCCGCGACGAAACGGCTGTTGGGGTGCTCATAGACCTCTGCCGGAGGGCCCACCTGGCGGATGCGGCCCTTGTCCATGACGGCGATCCGGTCCGCCAGCGTCATCGCCTCCTCCTGGTCGTGCGTGACCACGACGAAGGTGATGCCGGTGCGCTCCTGGATGCTCATGATCTCGAACTGGGTGTGCTCGCGCAGCTTCTTGTCGAGCGCGGCGAGCGGCTCGTCGAGAAGGAGGAGCTTCGGCTGCCTGGCCAGCGCGCGGGCGAGGGCCACGCGCTGGCGCTGGCCGCCCGAGAGCTGGTGCGGCTTGCGGCTGGCATGGTCACGCAGCTGCACGAGGTCCAGCATCTCCCGCACGCGGTCCGCGCGCTCCGCCTTGCTCATGGCCTCGTATTTGAGGCCATAGCCGACATTGGCCTCGACGCTCATGTGCGGGAACAGCGCGTAAGACTGGAACATCATGTTCACCGGCCGCTCATAGGGCGGGATCCCCGCCATGTCCTGGCCGTCGATGAAGATGCGCCCGGCACTCGGGCTCTCGAAGCCTGCGAGCATGCGCAGCAGCGTGGTCTTGCCACAGCCCGAGCCGCCCAGGAGGGCGAACATCTCGCCCTTCATGATGTCGAGGGAGACGCCGTCCACGGCGGTGAAGCCGCCGAAGCGCTTGCTCACGCCGTCGATGCGGATGAAGGGCTCGGGCCCTCCTTTCAGCATTGGGTCAACCCGACTTGATCGTCTGCCAGGCGCGGGTCAGCGCGCGGTCCTGTTCCTCGCTGAAGGGCTTGGGCGCCCAGAGCCGCTGCATCACCTTCTCATCGGGATAGACGGCGGGGTTGGCCAGCACGGCCTTGTCGACGAAGGGCTTCGAGGCCAGGTTGCCATTGGCATAGTTGATGAAGTTGGTGCACTTCGCAATCACTTCGGGCTGCAGCAGATAATCGAGGAACTTATAGGCCGCCTCTTTGTGGGGCGCGTCCGCCGGCATGCACAGGCAATCCACCCAGGCGGGCGCACCCGTCTCCGGCACGTGATATTCGAGATTGAGCTCCACACCCGCCTCCGCCGCGCGCGTCTTGGCCGTCGAATAGTCGCCCGACCAGCTGCCGACGACGCAGAGCTCCTTGTTGGGAATGGCGTTCAGATAATTGGTGTTGTCGAAGGTGCGGATGTGCTGGCGCACCGGCTTGAAGGCCTCCACCACCGCCTCATAGTCCTGCACGTTCGTGGTGTCGCCGTCCTTGCCGAGGTAGCGCAGGATCATGGGCATCACGTCCGTCGGGCTGTCGAGCACGGAGATGCCGCAGTCGGCGAGCTTGGCTGCGTTCTCGGGCTTCAGCAGCGTGTCGAGCGAGCCGAGCTTCGCATCGGGCAGGCGCTCCTTCACCATGTCGACGTTGTAGGTGAAGCCGACGGAGCCCCACGTGTAGGGAATCGCATATTCATTTTGCGGATCCCACCCGGAGAGGATCCTGAGCACGGCGGGGTCCAGGTTCTTCCAGCCGGTCAGCTTCGCGCGGTCCAGCTTCTCATAGATGCCCGCCTTGATGAAGTTCGGCAGCTTGAGGCCGGACATGACGACCACGTCATAGCCCGTCGAGCCCGCGAGCATCTTGGCTTCCATCTCCTCGGCGGAGCTGTAGGTGTCATAGGTCACGGAGACGCCGGAGGCGGACTGGAAGTCCTCGATCGTCGTCTCGCCAATATAGTCGGCCCAGTTGTAGACGTTGAGCGTGGTCTCCTGTGCCCGGGCCCGCCTCACGAAGGGCATGGAGACGATTGTGGATGCCGCGAGGAGGCCAGCGGCCTTGCGCCTGTTCAGTGTCATTCGTGGTTCTCCCGGGCCTTGTTCTTTCCGGAGGCAGGTTGTTTCGGGAAGGCGCCCGCTGTCAAGGCGCAGCCTAAGCCTGCCCTGGGGGCGGGGTTCGCCGGAAAATGCGCATGTCGCCGCGCGATGATTGCGGACATTTGGTTTTGACTGATCCACCAGTCAATTTATTTATACAAAGTTGGGTATAAAACAGTCGCTTCTCCCAAATGCGCACTTGTTCGAATTGACTTAAAGCGTTTGATAAGTGCCATGGAAAAAACCGTCACGAACGGGCGCAAGGCCCCACGAGAATTCCGCCGCGAGCAGTTGATCGAGGCGACCATCGCAATAGTTGCGCGCCGCGGTCTTTCGCAGACGACCCTCAATCAGGTCGCGAAGGCGGCTGGCGTTTCCCACGGCCTTGTCAACTTCCATTTCCAGTCGAAGGAGCGGCTTCTGGCCGAGACGCTCTCCTTCATGTCCGATCTTCACCGCAGGAACTGGGAGAAGGCGCTGGAGAATGCCGGTCCTGAGCCGGGGGCCCGGCTCAATGCGCTGATCCTCGCGGAGTTCAGCGAGGTGAACCAGTCGCCCGATCACCTCAGCGCCTGGTGCGCATTCTGGGGCGAGGCGCCGAACTGGCCTCTGTATTTCGCGCAATGCGCCGAAAACGATCAGGCACAGGTCGAAGCCTTCGAGGCCGCCTGCGGCGCCGTGATCGCGGAGGAGGGCTATGGCACGGACCACCGCCTCGCCGCCCGCGTCTTGCGCCTCTCCATCGAGGGGGTATGGCTGGAGTTAACCCTGTCACCCCCGCCCTACCCGCTCGAGGAGGCCCGCAGGACGGCTTTCTTCTGCGCCGCCACCCTGTTTCCGCGGCACTTCGATACGAACGGCCTGATCAGCCGTTGACGGCTTCTTCTTCCTCGATGATCTCGAAGTCGTGCTCGATCACGGCGGTCTTGCCGAACATGGCGGAGGCGGAGCAATATTTCTCGGCCGAGAGCTTCACCGCGCGCTCCACATTGGCGGGCTTCAGCTTGCGGCCCTTGACCTTGTAGATCAGCTTCACTTTAGTGAAGACCTTCGGATCTTCCGTCGCGCGCTCGCCCTCGAGGCCGATGTCGAGGCCCGTCACCTTCTCGCGCATGCGCTCGAGGATCATGACGATGTCGAAGGCGGTGCAGCCGCCGAGCCCCAGGAGCATCATCTCCATGGGGCGAATACCGATGTTGCGGCCGCCCGATTCGGGCGAACCATCCATCACCACGGCATGGCCGGAGCCCGACTCACCCACGAAGGCCCGCCCGTCGAGCCACTGAACACGCGCTTTCATCTGCACCACTCTCCCTTTCGGCGGTGCTTCTTAGCCGGAACGGCGCCCCCCGCCAATCATTCCCGCGTGAGGCGCGCGGCATAGAGGAAGCCTTCCGTATCGGCCCTCACACGGTCAGCCGCGATGGCCGCATCGCCCTGCCCCAGCACGCCGCCGTTCACATCCGCCGCACCCTGAAGGGCAAAAAACAGGATGGGACCGGGATGGGCGATCTCCGCACCGCTCGACAGCACCTCCGCCACCCCCGACCATTGCCCGCGCCGCATGAACAGGTTGAGCGCGAGGCAGGGGCCGCTGCGCAGGCGGCAGACGGTGGGCACGTCGCAGGGGTAAGGGTGCGGCACGAAGGGCCGGTCCACCGCGATGCGCCTGCCGCCTTCGAAATCGAGGTCGAGGCCGTTGCCCTCGACCAGGGTGAAGATGCGGTCGACCTCCGCATAGTGCGAGAAGGGCACGTCCGCCTCGATCCGCGCGGTGGCGAAGCGCCAGCCGAAATCATCGCCCTCGGGCGGGTCAGAGGCGATGTCCCATGAGACGCCCATGCCGTTCCGCCAGCGGCCCTCGCGGAAGTCCGGTTTGCGGATGATCTTCATCGCTCAATCCCCTCATGCAGTGTCCGGCCTCGACAGTGCGGGCCCCATGTCGCAGTATGTCCACCGAAGCTGCCCCAGAAGCAGCGTGAAGGCAGGAGGACATCATGGCGCATGACGCGCAAGGACCGGCGACGGGGCCGCAGAATCTCGTGATCCGCAACATCGGCCTGCTGCTCTCGGGGGCACTCGAGAACCCGATCCTCGAGGCCGACACGGTGGTGGCGGAAAATGGCCGGATCACCGCCATCGGCCGTGCGAAGGACGTGGACCAGGAGCACGCCACGCTGGTGATCGACGCGCATGGCACGGCGCTTGCCCCCGGGCTGATCGACAGCCATGTGCACCCGGTGGCCGGAGACTGGACGCCGCGCCAGAACCAGACCGGCTGGATCGATTCGAACCTCAACGGCGGCGTCACCACCATGATCTCGGCGGGCGAGGTGCACACGCCGGGCCGCCCGCGCGACGTGGTGGGCCTCAAGGCGCTGGCCATCTCGGCGCAGCGCCAGTTCGCCAATTTCCGCCCCTCGGGCGTTAAGATCCATGCCGGCGCCCCCTGCATCGAGCCGGACATGACGGAACAGGACTTCAAGGACCTGGCCGACGCCGGCGTGACGCTTCTGGGCGAGGTGGGCTTAGGGGGCGTGAAGGACGGGCCGACGGCGCGCCGCATGGTGGCCTGGGCCCGGAAATACGGCATCCAGAGCACCATCCACACCGGCGGCCCCTCGATCCCCGGCTCCGGCCTGATCGACAAGGACGTGGTGCTGGAGGCCGACACCGACGTCGTCGGCCACATCAACGGCGGCCACACGGCACTGCCGGACAACCAGATCCGCTGCATCTGCGAAGGCTGCAAGCGCGGCCTCGAGATCGTGCACAACGGCAATGAGCGCGCCGCCCTCTACACGCTCCGGCTGGCGCGGGAGATGCGGGAACTGAACCGCGTCATCCTCGGCACCGACGCGCCCGCGGGCTCGGGCGTGCAGCCGCTGGGGATCGCGCGGATGATCTCGATGCTGTCCTCGCTGGGCGATCTTCCCGCCGAGCAGGCGATCTGCCTCGCCACCGGCAACACGGCGCGCATGCGCAAGCTCGATTGCGGCCTGATCGAGGTGGGCCGGGCGGCGGATTTCGTGTTCATGGACAAGGCCCAGCATTCGGCGGGCGACGACCTGCTCGACAGCATTCACCTCGGCGACCTTCCCGGCATCGGCATGGTGGTGATCGACGGTCAGGTGAAGTGCCACAGGAGCCGCAACACCCCGCCCGCCACCCGCATTCCCGCCATCATCCACGGCGCCTGAGGAGGAACCGACCATGACCACCCACGCAAGCTGCCTCGCCGCCGATTCCGCACGCTTCCTGGACTTCTTCCCGGCCGGCGCGGCGCTGACGAAACTGGCCACCGGTTTCATCTGGGCGGAGGGCCCCGTGTGGTTCTCGGAACTGAACGAACTGCGCTTCTCCGACATTCCGAACAACCGGATCATGCGCTGGTCGCCCGTCAACGGGCTTTCGACCTTCCGGCAGCCCTCGCAGCGCACCAACGGCCACACGCGCGACCGTGAGGGCAACATGATCTCGTGCGAGCACGGCGGGCGCTGCGTGAGCCGCACCTTCCTGGACGGGCGCTATGAGGTGCTGGCCACCCACTGGAACGGCAAGCGCTTCAACTCCCCCAATGACGTGGTGGTGAAGTCCGACGGCACCCTCTGGTTCACCGACCCGCCCTACGGCATCATTTCGGACCATGAAGGCATCCGCGCGGAGAGCGAGATCGGCAACAACCAGGTCTACCGCCTCGACCCCGCGACGGGCGAGGTGAGCGTGGTGGCGGATGATTTCGACAGGCCGAACGGGCTTGCCTTCTCGCCTGACGAATCGGAACTCTATGTTGCCGATTCGGGCTATGCGCGCGGCCATGGCTTCGGCTTCGAGGAGGGCCGCCCCCGCCATGTGCGCGGCTTCAAGGTTGTGGACGGGCGCAAGCTCGCGGACAGCCGCGTCATCGCCGTCATCGAGGAAAAGGTGCCCGACGGCCTGCGCGTCGACACGGAAGGGCTGCTGTGGATTTCCGCCGGTGACGGCGTGCACTGCTACACGCCGCAGGGCGAGAGGCTAGGCCGCATCCTGGTGCCGGAAACGGTGGCGAACCTCACCTTCGGCGGCCATGGCAAGTCGCGCATGTTCATCTGCGCCACATCTTCCGTCTATGCCATCGAGACGGCGCGCAGGGGCGCGCAATGGCCCTGACATGAGAAGAAAGGGCCCGGAGGAAGGGCCCTTTGGAGAGTGAAGAGAAGATAAGGCGGGGGAACCCCAGGAAAGGGGGGAACGAAGCGACAGCTGACTTTCTCAGAGATCCGCCCCGCCAGCACGATGGCCGTGACCACCGTGAATCCATGAATAGGCGGGACGCTTCCGGCTTTCTTTGACCTGCATCAAATCCCCGGCCATAGATCTCGAGACCACCCGCGAAAAGAGTTCATATGACCACCTCCCTGCAGCATCTCGAAAGACTGATCGCCTTCCCCACGGTCAGCCGTGACAGCAACCTCGATCTCATCGCCTATGTGCAGGAGTATCTCGCGCGGCTCGGCGTCCACTCCACCCTCGTTCACAACGAGGACGGGCGGAAGGCCAATCTCTGGGCCACGATCGGGCCTGAGGACGTGCCGGGCATCGTGCTTTCGGGCCACACCGACGTGGTGCCGGTGGAAGGCCAGGCGTGGTCGTCCGATCCCTTCACGCTGGTGCGCCGCGATGGAAATTTCCATGGCCGCGGCACGGCGGACATGAAGGGCTTCATCGCCTGCTGCCTGGCCGCCGCGGAGAAGGCCGCGGCGCGGAAACTCGCGACCCCCATCCACCTCGCCTTCTCCTATGACGAGGAGATCGGCTGCGTCGGCGTCAGGCGCCTGCTCGACCTCCTCAAGGATGCCCCGGTGAAGCCCCGCCTCTGCATCATCGGCGAGCCGACGCTGATGCAGGCGGTGACGGCGCACAAGGGCAAGCTCGGCTTCCGCGTCACCGCGCATGGCCTCGAGGCGCATTCGAGCCTGGCGCCCATCGGCGTCAATGCGATCTACATGGCATCCGACCTGATCGGCGCCATCCGCGCGATCCAAGCGGACATCGCCGCGAATGGCCTGCGCGACGGCGACTACGAGGTGGCCTACACCACGCTGCACGTGGGCAAGATGCAGGGCGGCGAGGTGATGAACATCGTGCCCAACCGCTGCACCTTCGATTTCGAGATCCGCTATCTGCCGGAAGAGGACGAGAACGCCATCGTCGCGCGCATCAAGGCGGCGGCGGAGAAGATCGCGGAGGACTATCGCGGCGTCTACGCGGACGCCCGCTTCACCTTCGCGGAGCTTCAAAGCTACCCCGCCATGAACACGCCGGTGGACAGCGAGGCGGTGAAATTCGTGCATGCGCTGACGGGCGGCAACTCCACCGGCAAGATCACCTTCGGCACCGAGGGTGGCCTGTTCCAGAAGGCGCTGGGCACCCCCGCCGTCGTCTGCGGCCCCGGCAACATCGCGGTGGCGCACAAGCCTGACGAACATGTGAGCGAGGCGCAGATGGCCCAGTGCGACCGGATGCTCGAAAGGCTGGTGGAGAAGCTCTCCCAGCCCTGATGCCGTCATCCCGGCGACGGCCGGAATGACGGTATCAAAAATTTCGTTTGGTTGCTTGACGCCCTACGCCTTCATCCATTTCGGCCGCTGGCCCGCATAGGAGTGGAAGTCCGGCGCAAGCTCCTGCCGGTTCGTGGAATCGAAGCTCCCGAGCACCAGCGCCACCACGGGCTTGTCGTCGATGGCGCCCAGCGTGGAGCCGCAGGCCGGGCAGAAGCTGCGGCTGGAATAATCGGAAGAGCGCCAGGTGGAGGGTTTGCCGCCGGTGCCCGTCCAGCGCAGCTTCTCCGCCGGGAACTCCACCCAGTGCAGCGTCACGGCACCCGAATGGCGCTGGCACATCTTGCAGGAACATGTGTGGGGCTTCAGCGGCGGCCCGTCCGCCTCGAAGCGGATGTTCCCGCACAAGCAGCCGCCCTTGTAAACTCTTGCCATGCCGTTCTCCCTCCAAGCGGGAGAGGATGGCGCATCGGAGCATCCTTCGTCTAGGGATCTCCCGGAACGCCGTAGCTCGGCGCCTGCGTCGGGTCCACGGCGCGTTGCAGATAGGCGCCCATCTGGGGCTTGTAGTCTTCCCACAGGCGGCGCAGCACCTTGATCGGGTTTTCATCATCCCAGTCGACACGGAGCGAGACGAGAGGGAAGGCCTGCTCGTGATAGACGACGAGGGCGGCGGAATGCACCGGCCCCTCCTCCCCGCCTGACGCGAGACCGGCCTCCAGCGCGCGGAGAAGCCGCTCGGCCAGATGCTGGTCCGCATTGGCGGCGAAGGCGTCGGTCATCGTCTTCGGCAGGACCGCGTGCTTCAGGAGGTTTCCAGCCGCAACGCAGTCCCGCTGCTCGGACACGCCATGCGTGCCGAGGATGTTCTTGCCGGACCAGGTGGCGGAACGGCCCTGATTGTCCACCGCCGTCAGCTGGCGATAGTCGATGAAGTCGCGCCCCTTGACCACGGCATCGATGGCGTCCCGCGCGCTCATGCCCTTTTCCATGAGGTCCAGCAGGAGAGGGCCCAGATTGGGGTCGGTGACGTTCTGGGTGGCGACCGCCCCCACCCTGGCGCGGGCATGCGGGCAGCGGGCACCCACCGCGATCGAGGAGGTGGTGATGGCGACGCCGAAGGCGCCCGATTTCGCGCAGCGGCCGGCGATGGAAAATGTCATGCGTTCTTGTCTCCCGGAGTTGCGCAGAGCCGCTTGGCGAGATAGCGGGCGAAATCGTGGATTTCACGCTCCAGCCAGCTCAGCGGGCCCCTGGTCGCATAGGGTGCCTTCGAGCCCTGATAGATGCCTTCCACCACGAACTTGTCCTCGGCGTTCACGCGGTCGAAGAAATCGGTCAGCTCCTTCACCCACGCATCGCGGCCCTCGCCCAGCGCCTCATGCACCTCCGGCGCCAGCGCCACGCCGAAGCGCAGGTTCACCGCGCCGGTTCCTTCTGGCCGCAGCGAGAGATACCAGAGATGATCCGGCGCCAGCACATACATGTGGCTGGGGAAGATGGTGGGCAGGATCGAGGTATGGCGCCACTTGCCTTCAAGCCGCGTGTTGGACGGGTGCGCCCGGCCGTAACGGGCGTTCTCGTCCTTGGTGAAGGTCTGGTAGGTGAAGGCGTCATGGACGTCCTCGGGGAACTCCGTGTCCTCGACCGGAAACCAGGCGCCGACGGTGGCCTTGTGCGCGACGGGAAGGTGATAGCCCTCCATGAAGTTCTCGTTCAGCAGCTTCCAGTTCGTCTGCCACGTATGTTCCTGGTGAACCACCGGGATGTAGCCCGCCATGGCATAACGCTCCACCACCGGCAGCAGGGGCGCCAGCAGGCTGGCGACGGAGGGCGCATCCGGGTTCAGCGTGACGTAGACCCAGCCCTCCCAGATCTCGGTGCGGATTTCGGGCAGACGGTACTGCTTCTTGTCAAAGGCAGGGTCGCGGCCGCCCATGTGGCCCGCGCCGATCACCTTGCCCTGCAGATCATAGGTCCAGGCGTGATAGGGGCAGACGAGCTTGCGGCGGCAGGAGCCGCGCCCTTCGGCCAGCGGCATCATCCGGTGCAGGCAGACGTTGGAGAAGCTGCGCACCACCCCATCCTCGCCGCGCAGGATCAGCACCGGCTGGTCGTTGATCGAGAAGGTCATGTAGTCGCCGGGCTTCGGGATGTCCGCGGCGAGGCCGGGGCACATCCATTCGCGCGCGAAGATGCGCTCACGCTCCATCCGGTGCACGTCCTCGGCGGAATAGAGGATCGGCGGAATGGTGTCCGCCTGGGAGAATGGCGCGGCGGCGACCGCCGCCAGCGCCTCCAGGGCACGTTGCGATTCCGGGGAAAGCTCCATGACCCGCCCCATCAATCCGGAATGACGGCGGTGACTTCGATCTCGACCACCCACTCCGGCCGCGCCAGACCGGTAATGACGAGGCCGGTGGAGCACGGGAACACGCCCTTCAGCCACTTGCCCATCTCCTGATAGACCTCCTGGCGGTAGCGGATGTCGGTGAGGTAGACCACGATGCGGCAGATGTGATCGAGGTGGCCTCCCGCCTCCTCCATCAGCATCTTGATGTTCTCCATGGTCTTGCGGGTCTGCAGGGTGGCGTCGGCGCCGTGGAGCGACTCGCGCGTGTCGAGATCCTGCGAGACCTGGCCGCGCAGGAACACCATGGTGCCCCGCGCCACCACGCCCTGGCAGAGGTCATTGTCGAGCTTCTGTTCCGGGTAGGTGTCCTTGGTGTTGAAGGGGCGGATGCGCTTGTGGGCCGTCATTCTCTTCGTTCCTCTTTGCCTTGAATGAGATGGCAGCCCGAAGGCGGCCATTGCCGATCCTTGCCGGAGATTATTCCGCGGCCTGCTTGGTGACGCCCCAGATGTTGTTGGAGAGCCCGCCCGCCTTCTGGGCGAATTTCAAGGGGGTGTTCCAGTCGAAGGTGCGGTAGACGGCGGCGGACTGCGCGAAGGGCGGCGACTGGGCGAAGAGCTGGAAGGTGAGGCGGTGGCCCGCATAATCCGAGTTCAGCGCGTCGCGCGCCAAAGCCAGAAGCTTGCGGCGGTCCTCCGCCTGCCATTCGTCGTTCACCGTATAGTACTTGTCCATCCACTTGCGGGTTTCGGGATGGTCGAAGACGGCCGAGTCCGGCGTCACGCAGATCTGGCCGCCGCAGAGTTCGCGCGCGATGTGCATCATGCGCGGCAGGTTGTTGAGCGCATGGACGCGGCCTGTGAACAGCAGCGACTGGTTGGGCATCAGGAGGCCGTTGGGGCTCCTCTCGCCCGTGGCGATGGCGGCGGTCAGGTGCGCGTTGATGCCCTCGCGCCAGACGGCGAGTTCCGACAGCTTCTCCTGCACGGCCTGCTGCTTGTCGAGGCCGGTCTGGCGCGCGTTCCACAGTGCCGCGCCGATGATGAGATCGGCATAGGACAGCGTCCTCTGCACGAAGGGGAAGGCGGAATAGCGGTGCAGCGTCTGGCGGATGAAGGCCGCCGCGCGGGTGTGCTGGTAGAAGAGCACGTCCTCCCAGGGGATCAGCACATTGTCGAGGATCATCAGCGTGTCGACTTCGTCGAACTTGTTCGACAGCGGATAATCGCGCTCGGGCGCGCGGCCGGTGAAGCCGGTGCGGCAGATGTGCTTCACGCCCGGCGCGTCCATCCTGACGATGCAGCCCAGCGCATATTCGGAGAGCTTGGCGTCGCCCCAATTTGCGATCGTTGGCTTGAGGAAGGCCTGGTTGGAATAGGCGGCGGCGGTTTCATACTTGGCGCCGCGGATGATGATTCCGGCGTCCGTTTCCTTCACCACATGCACCAGCATGTCCGGGTCCTGGTCCTGCGGGCGCTTGGAGCGGTCGCCCTTGGGGTCCGTGTTGGCGGAGACGTGGAAGGGATCGTTCTTGATGGCGAGATGGATGTGGCGCTGGATGTTCTCGGCGAAACGCGGGTCGATCTCGTTCAGGATCTCCTTGCCGTCCCACAGCGACCACATCTCGCCGATGGTCTCGTCGCCCACGCGGGTGACGACGCCGCCGATGTCGTGCATCACCGCGTCGACGGCGCGGCGCTTGTCCTCCCAGTCCTTCTTCTCGAAAGGCAGGCGGAGCCCGATGGGGAAACGCTCGCCGTTCTCCTCATAGGTCATCACCTCCTGGGTCGCGGCCTCGTGCTGCATGTCATAGATGCGGGCACGGATGTCGACGAGGGGCTTGAACTGCGGATGGCGCGTCACGTCCTTCACGCGCTCGCCGTTGATCCACACCTCGCGGCCGTCGCGGATCGAGTCGCGGTATTGTTCGCCGGTTCTGATCATGTCTCAGTTCCCTTCATGGATGACGATGCGCCGGAAGGCGCGATTGCAGTAGACGAGAGGGTCGGCGGCGCCGCGATGGGCGGCCACCACGCGGCCGATGAAGATGCGGTGGGTGCCGGCGTCGAGGCGGTCATGCACCTCGCATTCGAAGGCGGCGGTGGCGTCGCGGACCAGCGGAAGCCCCGTCTCGCCCTCGCGCCAGTCATGGTTGGCGAAATCGAAGGGCCTGCCTTCCTTTGGGCGGCCGGAGAAGGTCTCGGCATAGGCGCGGTGCCCGGCCGCGAGCAGGTTCACCGCGAAGACGCCGTTGCCCTCGACCGCCGAAACGGCGGGGCTCTTCCGGTTGATGCAGATGAGGACCAGGGGCGGTTCCGCCGAGACGGAAGACACCGCGCTGACGGTGAGGCCGAAGCGTCCGCCGGGGCCGTCCGTCGTCACCACCGAAACGCCCGTCGCCGCGAGGCCCATGGCGGCGGCGAATTCCTCCGCCGCCACGGGCGGCTTGGCCATCGCATTCATCTGTCCGTTCCCTCCGTTCAGATGAGAGGAGGTTGACACGCGCGCGCGCTTCGGAAAAATAGATTATATCGCGTTTCTGAATAGGAAAAATCGATGCTGCGGTTCACCCTCCGGCAGATCGAATATGCCGTGGCGATCTGGGATCATGGCTCGGTGGCCGCGGCCTCGGCGCATCTGGGCGTCGCGCAGCCGACACTCTCGGCGGCGCTGGCCAAGCTGGAGGAGCAGGCGGGGCTCCAGCTGTTCATCCGCCATCATGCCCAGGGGGTAAGCCCCTCGCCATCGGGCCTCCGCTTCCTCGCCGAGGCGCGCAACCTCCTCACCCATGCGCAGGACCTGCAGCGTGACATGCTGGCGGCCGGCACCGCCGTGGAGGGCCAGCTCTCCCTTGCGAGCTTCGCCACCATCGCCCCCTCCTTCGTGCCGCCGCTGATCAGAAGCTTCATGGGCCTTCACCCGAAGGTGACGGTGCGCATGGCGGAGGGCACGCAGGGCGAGCTGCTGGAGGGACTGCGGAACGGCCAGCATGACGTGGCGCTGCTCTATGACGTCGACATGCCGGAGGAGTTCTCGGTGACGCCGCTGGCCTCCTTCGCGCCGCATGTACTGCTGCCCGCCACCCACCGGCTGACGCGGCTGAAGAACGTGCCGCTGGTGGCGCTGAAGGACGAGCCCTTCGTGCTGCTCGACATCGCGCCGAGCCGCACCTACTTCACCCGCATCCTGGAGACTGCCGGCATCACGCCGAAGATCGCCTTCTCGTCCCCCTCGCTCGAGGTGGTGCGCGGGCTGGTGGGCCAGGGTCTCGGCTATTCGATCCTCGTGACGCGGCCCTTCGGCGATCACTCCTACGCGGGCGAGGAACTTGCCGTCAGGCCCATCGCGGACGACGTGGAACGCGGCGTCATCGCCCTTGCGGCGCTGAGGCAAATGCGCAAGACACGTCTCGTCTCGGCTTTCGAGGCGCATTGCGTGGATTTTTTCAGGACTGCACAGACGTGACTGAACGCACCGCAACCATCATCGGCGCCGGCATCGTGGGCGTCTCCGCCGCCGCCTTCCTCCAGCGCGAGGGATACAAGGTCACCATCGTCGACCGCGTGCCGCCGGGCGAAGGCTGCTCCTTCGGCAATGCCGGGGGCCTCGCCTTCGCGGAGATCGTGCCGACCGTGCATTCCCGCATGCTGATGAAGATTCCGGGCTGGCTGATGGACCCGCTGGGCCCTCTCACCATCCGCTGGTCTTACTTCCCCAAGGCGCTGCCGTGGTTCCTGTCGCTCGCGCGGAACTCCATGCCGGACCGTGTCAAGGCCATCACCGCCGCGCGCGCCGATCTCGCCATGCGGGTGGTGAGCGATTTCGAGACGCTGCTGAAGGCGGCAGGCACGGCGGACCTCATCAAATACCAGGACACGCTGCGGCTTTACGACAACGAGGCGCAATACGCCTCCGAAGCGCCGGAACGCGCGGCGAAGAAGGCCTTCGGCTACGACATGAAACGGCTGTCCGGCAATGAAGTGCGCGAACTGGAGCCCGCGATCAGCAAGCACGTCCATTGCGGGGTGTTCCACGGCGGCTGGTACTTCCTCACCAACCCCGGCCGCGCGGTGAAGTCCATCGCGGCGGAGGTGGTGAAGAAGGGCGGCACGGTGCTGGCGGACGAGGTCGTCTCGCTGGAGCGCAGCGGCAACCGGGTGAGCGCGCTGCGTCTCAAGGCGCATGGCCGCCACGCGCTCGACAGGCTGGTCATCTGCGCGGGCGCCTATTCGCACCTGCTGGCGAAGCAGTTGGGAGAAAAGGTGCTGCTGGAGGCCGAGCGCGGCTATCACATGGTGCTGCCCAATTCCGGCGTGAGCCTTTCCCGCTCGCTGACCTATGCCGGCAAGCCGGGTGCGGCGACGCCGATGGAGATGGGGCTGCGGCTTGCAGGCTCCGACGAGTTCGCAGGGCTTGACGCCGCGCCGAACTACAAGCGGGCGGACGCCTTGTGGAAGAATTTCAAGACCGTGCTGCCCGGCCTTCGGGAACCGGACGAACAGACGACGCGCTGGATGGGCCGCCGCCCCGGAACGCCGGACTCGCTGCCCGTGATCGGCCCGTCGAAGACCACGGCCAATGTCTGGTACGGATTCGGCCACGGCCACATGGGCCTGACATGGGGCCCTTCCACCGGACGTCTGGTGGCGGAACTGATGACGGGGCTTAAGAGCAACATCGACCTGGCGCCGTTCCGGGTGGACAGGTTCTAGGCCAGCGGGGGGTCGACTACCGGTTCGCTCTCCTTCTGGGCGTCGCCCCGGCGCAGGACGGGGGCCTGCGTATTGCATTGGGTGTATGGTGAGGGGCGCACGGGACCCCCGACGCTGGCCTTCACCATCCTGCAATTCCGGGTGGCAGGGAGATCTCCCGCCCCTTCAGTGATTGTGCTCGAGAATGGTGATGGTCGGCTCACCGGGCGGCACGGCAAACGTATCGATGAGGACCGCGTCTTCAGAGCCGAGGTTGGCAGCCGCCATGGGAACGTTGGGGGGCATGTAATAGCAGGTGCCAGCGGGAAACTTCTTCGGTTCCTGTCCCTCGATGAAGTCCGTGATCTCACCCGACATCACGCAGGTATGGCCGCCATATTTGTGGATGTGAATGCCGACCCGTGTCCCCGCCTTGCGCGTTCCCTTGCTGACGATGAGGTGCTGACCGCTCGCGTCAATCGTATCCAGCATGATGGAGGTATCCACCAGACCTGACACTACTCCCGGGAGAGGCTTTCCGTTTATGGTTGTGATTGACGGCGGAACGTCTTCGCTCAGAGCATATCCACAAGTTGCCGCCAGCCACGCTGCGGCCATGACTGCGATTGAGAGTTTCATGATTGCTTTTCCCCCGTCCTGAATCGTTCAAGCCGGGTCTTACCTTAGTCACTGTTATCAGGCCACGAAATTGAGGTTTGATGTTCAGGCGGTTCCCACGCCACGTGAAGCCCAAACAGCTGAAATGACCGAGACCCGCACCCATTACATCGGCGTCTCACACCGCCTCCACCTTCACCACCTCCACCTCGCCACCGGGAACCTCCGCAACGTCACCCTCCACCTTGCCGATGATCGCGCGGGCGAGCGGGGTTGTGTAGGCGATGAGGCCCTTCGGCGGGTCGGCTTCGTCCTCGCCGACGATGGCGAACACCTGCTTCCGCCCATCATCGCGGAGGATGGTCACGCGCGTGCCGAAGGCTACCGTCTGGGGATGGGCCGGAGCCTCCACCAGCTGCGCGGTGGAGCGCCTCAGCATCCAGTAGCGCAAGTCGCGCGAAGCCCGTGCAATCGCGGACTTGTCCTGCCCATGCTGCCCCTGGGCGAGGAGCTTCCGCGAGGCTTCGATCTCCTGGTCGATGAGGCGCAGCCCGCGCGCCGTGACGACGTTCGGCGCGGCGCTGACGGGGCGTTCCGGCAACGCCTCGGGAAGGTCATCTTGTTCTTTGACAAAGGCCCGGCTCATGGGTTCTATGCCCCCAACTTTCATTCGATGGTTCGCGCATGAACACCGATACTCCGCAGCCGGTCCGGCTGGAAGACTACAGGCCCACGCCCTATCTGATCGATGCGGTGGATCTCGATTTCCGGCTTGATCCCTCGGCGACGCAGGTGCGCGCCCGCCTCTCCCTCAGGCCCAATCCAGCGAGCGCGGAAAAGGATGCGGCCCTCGTTCTCGACGGCGAACGCATCACGCTTCGGTCGGTGTCACTCGACGGCGCTCTGCTTGCCTCTGACCACTACGGTGTGGACGAGCAATCCCTCACCGTGGGGAAAGTTCCGCAAGCACCCTTCACGCTGGAGATCGTGACCACCTGCGACCCCTCCGCCAATACGGAGCTTTCCGGGCTCTATATCTCGGGCGGCGTGTTCTGCACCCAGTGCGAGGCGGAAGGCTTCCGCCGCATCACCTATTTCTACGACCGTCCGGACGTCATGGCGCGCTACACCGTGCGCATCGAGGCGGAGCGCGAGCAGTTCCCCATCCTGCTCTCCAACGGCAACCCGCGCGAGCGCGACGTGATCGGCGGCACCACGCGCCACTTCGCGGTGTGGGACGACCCCTTCCCCAAGCCCTCCTATCTCTTCGCGCTGGTGGCGGGCGATCTGGGCGCGGTGCATGACATGTTCACCACGGCGTCGGGCCGCGAGGTCTCGCTCGGCATCTATGTCCAGAAGGGCAACGAGGACCGCTGCGCCTGGGCCATGGAGGCGGTGAAGGCCTCCATGCGCTGGGACGAGCAGCGCTTCGGCCGCGAATACGACCTCGACGTGTTCAACATCGTGGCTGTCCCTGACTTCAACATGGGGGCGATGGAGAACAAGGGCCTCAACGTCTTCAACGACAAATACATCCTCGCCAACCCCGAAACCGCGACGGACCTCGATTACGTCAACATCGAGTCGATCATCGCGCATGAGTATTTTCACAACTGGACGGGTAACCGCATCACCTGCCGCGACTGGTTCCAGCTCTGCCTCAAGGAAGGGCTCACCGTCTTCCGCGACCAGGAATTCACATCCGACATCCGCTCGCGCGCGGTGAAGCGCATCGCCGACGTGAAGACGCTGCGCGCGCGGCAGTTCCCGGAGGACAACGGCCCCCTCGCCCACCCGGCACGGCCCGCCTCCTATATCGAGATCAACAATTTCTACACGCCGACCGTCTATGAGAAGGGTGCTGAAATCTGCCGCATGATGCTCACCCTCATCGGCGAGACGGCCTTCCGCAAGGCGATGGACCTCTACTTCGCCCGCCATGACGGCGAGGCAGCCACGGTGGAGCAATTTGTCCAGTGCATGGCGGAGGCTTCGGGCCGCGACCTCACCCAGTTCTTCACCTGGTACAGCCAAGCGGGCACGCCCGTGGTGACGGCCGAAACCGCTTATGATCCAGCGCGCAGGCAATACACGCTCACCCTCGAGCAGAAGGTGAAGGCGACACCCGGCCAGGCGGAGAAGCTGCCGTTGCACATTCCGCTGGCGATCGGCCTCGTCGGGCCAGACGGCGAGGACATGCCGCTCGACCTCGACGGCGTCGGCGTGCTCAACGCGGCCCTGATCGAACTCAACGAACAGCGCCAGACCTTCCGCTTCAACAATGTGCCGCAACGCCCCGTGCTGTCCCTGAACCGCGGCTTCTCCGCCCCCGTCAAGCTGGAAGCGAGCCTCACCTTTGCGGACGAGCTTTTCCTGATGGGCCATGACGGTGACAGCTTCAACCGCTGGGAAGCGGGCCAGAGGCTGGGCCGGTCGCTCATCCTCGCCGCCTATGCGGGAACGGAAAGCGCCGCCGATGCAGAGGCTTACGCGCAGGCGCTCGCCCGGATCCTGAACGCCCCCTCCGTCGATGACGCCTTCAAGGCGCTGATGCTGGCGCTGCCCACGGAAAGCGAGATCGCCGCCGCGCTGGCAGCCGACGTCGATACCGACAAGGTGCATGCCGCGCGCGACGCGGTGCGCGCCCGCCTGGCGCGCCACCTTTCAGGACCGCTCGCGGAAATCTGGCAGCGCACGGCCGAGACCGGCCCCTACCGGCCGGACCCCGCCTCCACCGCGCGGCGCGCGCTGCGGCAGGCGGCACTTGCACTCATGGTCATGGGGGATGCGCCGCGCGGCACCGCCTGGGCGCTGTCCGAACTCGCAAGCCCCCACAGCATGAGCGCCGAGATAGGGGCACTCGCCGCACTCGTGCAGGCGGACGGCCCGGAACGCGAACGGGAGTTGGACCGCTTCCACCAGCGCCACGCGCATGAGCACCTGCTGGTCGACAAGTGGCTGATGCTCAACGCCCAGTGCGCCGGGCCCGGCGCCGCCCGGCGGATCGAGCGGCTGACGCGCCACCCGGACTTCAAATGGACCACGCCCAACAAGGTCTATGCCCTGTTCGCCGGCTTCACCGGCGGCAATCCGGCGGGCTTCAACGCGGCGGACGGCTCCGGCTACCGGGTGGTGGCGGATGCCATCATCCGGCTCGATGCCATGAACCCGCAGGTCGCCTCCCGCATCGCCACCGGCTTCCGCAGCTGCAAGCTGTTGAATTCGATCCGGAAATCGGCAGCGGAGAGGGAATTGAACCGCGTCCTGGCGGAACCTTCCCTGTCACGCGACGTCTATGAAATCGTGTCGAAAATCGTTAACGGCTGAGGGGTCCGTCACATCTGGACAAATCACCCCCACTTCGAATCAATAGGCGCTGATTCGATGTGTGTGGCGTAATGCGTATCTCGTCTCCCCGCCGGGGCAGGCGCGGGATCAAGGGCAAGAGATTGGGCAAGACACACATCGGCGAGCTGTTCTTCAAGGAGAGGGTATTGAAACTCCCCTCTCCCTGGCCCGACCGATTCAAGATCACCATCACCGAACGGCATCTGCGCCTCCTGATCACGTCGCTGGTCGTGCTCTTCCTCGTGCTGCTGGGAAGCTCCCTCCTGATGAAGCTGACGGAGAGCCGCACCACGCACCTGGCCGAGCAGAACCGCCTCTCGGCGCTGCACGGGCAGCTCGTCGCCCAGCACATCCGCTCGGCATATGCCGAGGCCCGCCGCGACGGCGTGACGCCGCCCGTCATCAATACCGCCTATCTCGCCAGCGTCCTGCCGGAGGATGCGCTGAGCGAGAAGCGCATCTTCGCGGTGGCCAGGAACACGGGCGAAATCACCGCCAGCGCGCCAGAAGCCGAACAGCTCGACGGCCGGATCATCACCAGCGTGCTCTCGCCCAGCTTCGTCACCGACGCCGCGATCAACAGCGGAGAGATGTCGCCGCTGCGGCTCACCTCGGGCGAGGACGCCTTCGTCACCATGTATGACCTGGGCGATTTTCCGGGAATGCTCGTCGTCTTCCAGCGCCAGGCGGACGTGCTGTCGGCCTGGCGTTCCGGCGTCACGCATGTGACGGTCCTGCTGATGGTCACGCTCTTCGTCATCGTCATGCTGGGAGGCGCCTTCCACTGGCAGGCGGCCAAGGCGGCGGAGGCGGACTCGATCCTGGGTGTCGCCACCGCCCGCCTCGACAAGGCGCTGGACCGCGGCCAGTGCGGCATGTGGGACTGGGACGTGAACAAGGGCATCATCTTCTGGTCGCGCTCCATGTTCGAGATCCTGGGCATGCCGGTGAAGGGCGATTACCTGAGCTTCGCCGAGGTGCTGGGCCGCATCCACGAGAACGACACGCAGCTCGAGGAGGCCGTGGAGCAGCTGCTCGACGGGCAGATCACGGCCTTCGACCAGGAATTCCGCATGCGCCACGAGGACGGCCACCACGTGTGGCTGCGCGCGCGCGTGGCCCTGGCCCCTGGCGAGACGGAAGACCAGCCGCACCTCATCGGCATCGTCTTCGACATCACCCAGCAGAAGATCGCCGACAAGCTGAACAAGGACGCGGAACTCCGCCTCAAGGACGCGATCGAGAACATCTCGGAAGCCTTCGTGCTGTGGGATTCGGACAACCGCCTTGTGCTGTGCAATTCGAAGTACCAGCAGTTCCATTCGCTGCCCGCCTCCGTCTGCGTTCCGGGAACGGCCTATGAGGACGTGGTGCGCACGGCGAAGGAACCGGCGATCCGCAAGCGCATCGGCCTCAAGGGGGAAAGCGGCGAGGGCCGCTCCTTCGAGGTGCAGCTCGCCGACCGCCGCTGGCTGCAGATCAACGAGCGCCGCACCAAGGACGGCGGCTTCGTCTCGGTCGGCACCGACATCACCGCGCTGAAGCTGCAGGAGGAGCGCCTGCGCATGTCCGAGCGCGAGCTGATGATCACGGTGCGCGACCTGCAGAAGGAGCGCCTGCTGGCCGACCAGCAGGCCCAGCGCCTCGCGGACCTCGCCGACAAATACGCGCGCGAGAAGACCCGCGCCGAAGCCGCGAACCGCTCGAAGTCCGAATTCCTGGCCAACATGAGCCATGAGCTGAGAACGCCGCTCAACGCCATCATCGGCTTCTCGGAAGTGATGCAGGCGCAGATGTTCGGGCCGATGGGCTCAGAGAAATACGCCGAATACTCGCGCGACATCCACCGCAGCGGCCTGTTCCTGCTCGACGTCATCAACGACATCCTCGACATGTCCAAGATCGAGGCCGGCCGCATGCAGCTCGAATGCGAGACGCTGCAGGTGGACGCCGCCCTCGACGAGGTGATGCGCCTCATCGGGCCGCGCGCCTATGAAGGCGGCGTTACCATCGAGCGCGACGTGCCGCCGGGGCTTTCGCTGTGGGCAGACCGGCGGGCCTTCAAGCAGGTCCTCATCAACCTGCTCTCCAACGCGGTGAAGTTCACGCCGGAGGGCGGCAAGGTCACCGTGTCGGCGAAACTCGCGAAGGAGTTCATGTCGGTCTCGATCCGCGACACCGGGATCGGCATCCCGGCGCGCGACATCGAGAAGCTGGGCCGGCCCTTCGAACAGGTCGAGAACCAGTTCACCAAGACCAAGGGCGGCTCAGGGCTGGGCCTGGCCATCTCCAAATCCTTCGTGGAACTTCATGGCGGCGTGCTCAGCATCCGCAGCACCGCGGGCAAGGGCACGGAGGTGACGGTGACCTTCCCCGTCAACACGCAGCGGGTCCAGCTGGCATCCTGACAGGCGCGCGCCACGGGCGGCATTCCCGCTCCATGCCGTCACCCCGGCGCATGCCGGGTCCAGCTGCGGGCACGAGCCGCGCGGGAAGAAAGCACTTCAATCGCCGCCGCGCTTCTCATCCGCCTTGGCCCGCCCGCGCTCCGAGCGCTGGCGGATGTGCTGGGCGAGGAGCTTGCGCTCCTCCGGCGTCAGCTGCGTGATGAGCGTCAGCGCCGCCTGGCCGCCCGCGTTGACGAGGGCCACATGGCGCGCCGAGAAACCGTCCACCGTGGCCTTGAGGCGGGCCGGGTCATAGGGCTCCGCCTCGAGCGCTTCGGCCACCGCCACGATCTCCTCGCGCGCGGCGCGGCGGCCGTCCCGGAAGGCGGGCCCGAACTGGCGGAACACCCGCAGCAGCTCCGCCTTCCGCTCACGGTCGAGGTCGCCGAAGAACTTGCGCGGGATGAGCTGCACCTGGGACAGGCCGGAGATGCGGTCCGGCCCCTCACCCATCAGGAAGCGTGTGACACCCGCGCCGACGAAGAGAAGATTGACGGCGAGCGAGGCCACGAGCGCAGCCTTGAGCCAGCGGCCGCGCCGGCTGGTTGCCGCCCCGGCGGATGTATCGGCCGCCGTCATGAGAGATTTTCCGCGGCATAGGCATCCGCCTCGCCGACACCGCCCAGCTCGTCGGGCGCCTCTTCATTGAGCGCCACGCCGCCGGTGATGGCGCTGGGCAGCATGAAATCCAGCGTGCCCTGTGCGCCGAGATAGACGCCGAGCGCCAGTGACGCGGCGAGCGGCAAGGCCGCGGCATAGCGGAGCGCGCCGCGCCATGCCCGCGGCCGCGCCGGGAAGGCCACGACCTTCGCCTCCTGCGGCTCCTCCGCGACGCGCGCCATGAGCCGCGCCATGGCGCCCTCGGGCACAACCGGGTTCGAGGCGAGCCCGAGCACCCTGTCGATCTCCTGCTCCTCCGCGGGGTCCGGGCGGGGACGCATGTCCTTGGCGTTGTTCATGTCTGTCCTCAACGTCCTGTTTCCGCCAACCCGCCGATCAGGTCACGCCACTCGGCGGACAGGCTGTCCTTCAAGCTCCGCCGCGCCCGCGACAAAAGCGATTCGAGCGCATCGACGCTCACCTCCATCACGGCCGCGGCCTCGATATTGGACAAGCCCTCGAAATAGACAAGCGAGAGGGCCTGCCGCTGGCGTTCGGGAAGCGCCGCGATCCTGCCGTCCACCAGCCGCGCCGCCTCTGCCCGGTCGAGCGGGGCATCGGGCCGGGCCTGCGGATCCTGGACTTCGGGCGCGTCGTCAAGCGCATCCTGCCGGGGCCGCCGCGCGCGGTCGATCACCGCATTGGACGCCACCCGCATCAGCCAGCCCTTCAGCGCCGCGCCGTCCCGCACCTGCGAGGGGTTCTTCCACAGCTTCACGAAGGCCTCCTGGGCCATGTCCTCCGCCTCGGCGGCCCCGCCCGTCATGCGCCAGACCAGCCGGTAGACAGGCTGGAAATGGCGGTTCACGATCTCGGCGAAGGCCGCGTGGGAGCCCCCGGCGGCGGCCTCCAGCAGGCCGGCATCCGTCATCTGCCGGAAGGCCGAGGCGTCGCGGGTCAAGAGGTGTGGCCTGGGTCTCAGTCAGTTGGACGTCTCTCCCGTAGCGGGTTTCTTCAATTTCGCAACCCTGGAGTTGCGCGCCTCTTCGAGCGTCACCCCGCCGTCATGGTCGCCATCGGCGGAGTCCACCATCTTCGTCACGAAACCGTCGAGCTCGGCGCGGGAGATCGCGCCGTCCTTGTTGGCGTCGAGATTGGCGAGCATGCGGTCCCGGCGGCGCTGCAGCGCGCGGGTGAGCGAGGCGTCGATCTCGGCGGCGGAAACGGCGCCATTCCTGTCGGTATCCATGCGGTCGAAGCGCTTTTCGGCGAGCGGCGCGAGTTCGGCCGCCGTCACCTTGCCGTTCGAATCCGCATCGGCCTTGCTGAAGGCCCTCGGGTTCTTCGGCAGGTAGGGCTCCATGGCGAGGGCGGTTGCCGGCACGATGGCCATGGAGCCGAGAAGGGCGAGCGCAAAGGCAAATCGGGTCATGGGACGTTCCTCCTGTCGTTGTCCTGAGAGCAGGACGCACGGCCAGAAGATTTCCGTCGCGGGATTTTTCAGGAAACCGGACCCACCAGCCGGTCGAACAGCCGGGCCACATCGGCTTGCGTGTCGGACAGCAGCGCCTCCGCCGTCGGGATGTCGGGTGAGCCCGCCGCACTCGCCACCAGCTGGTTGAGGGCGGGAAGCGACTTCGCCGGCTCATAGGGCCCGTCGACGCAGAGCCGCAGCACTTGGGTTAGGCGGTGATAGAGCAGCCCCGCCGCCTTCAGGGCAGCGTGGTCGGCCTCGCCGAGGAGGCCCGCCGCATGCAGCTTCTCCAGCGCGCCCAGCGTGTTGGTGTCCAGCACCTCCGGATGCCGGGGCGCATGGAGCAGCTGCAGCGTCTGGGCGATGAATTCGAGCTCGACCAGCCCGCCGCGCGCGCGCTTGATGTCCCACAGCCCGGTCGAGCCCTGCTCGCGGATCATCAGGCGGCGCATGTCGACGACGTCAGCCAGCACCCGGGCCTCGTCCCGGGGCTCGCACAGCGCGCGGCGGATATGGGCCTCGAGCGCCTTCATCAGCCCGGGGTCGCCGCAAACGGGGCGCGCCCGGGTCAGGGCCAGCTTCTCCCAGGTCCAGGCGGACTCGCGGTGATAGCTTTCGAAGCTGGCGAGGCGCGCCGCCACCGGCCCCTTGCTGCCAGACGGCCTGAGCCGCATGTCCACCTCGTAGAGCACGCCCTCGGCGGTCGGCGCGGACAGCGCCGAGATCAGGCGCTGCGTCATGCGCGCATAATACTGGTTGATGCTGAGAGGCTTGGGGCCGAGCGTCATTTCCGCCCCCGGCTCCGCGTCATAGACGATGATCAGGTCGAGGTCGGAGCCCGCCGTCATCTCGCCGCCGCCCAGCTTGCCCATGGCGATCACCGCGCTGCGCCCGCCCGGCGCCCGGCCGTTGCGGCGTTCCGCATCCTCCGTCACCGCCGCGTGCAGCCGCCCGAGAAGCAGCCCCGCCAATTGCGAGAAGGCGGTTCCGGCGTCCACCGCGCTCACCGTCTCGGACAGCACCCGCACGCCGATGCGGAAGGCCTGCTCCTTGCCCACCACGCGCGCGCGGTCGGCCGTCTCGTCCAGCGCCAGCCCGTCCGGCATGGCGGAGGAGATCACCCTGGCCATGTCTTCCGCCGAGGGCATGGGGCCGAAGAAGCCGGGGTCCAGCACCGCGTCCAGCACCTTCGGGCGCCGGCTCAACTGTTCCGCCAGGCGCGGCGCGCTGCCGAGAATGGTGGCGAGAAGGTCGAGCAGCCTCGGGTTCGCCTTGAGCAGCGAGAACAGCTGCACCCCCGCCGGAAGCCCGCTCAGGAACCTGTCGAAGGCGAGGAAGGCGAGGTCGGCATCGCCCATGGCCGCAAGCGCGGAGAGCAGTTTGGGCATCAGCTCCGTCAGCAACTCGCGCGCCCTCGCGCTGCGGGTCGCGGCATAGCGGCCGAAATGCCAGCCGCGGATCGTGGCGGAGACTTCGCTGGGCGAGCGGTAGCCCATGCGCGACAGGGTCTCGATGGTCTCGGGGTCGTCCTCGCCGCCGGTGAAGACGAGGCTGCCTGACGCGGTGCCGAGTTCCTCGGCGGATTCGAACAGCCGCGCATAATGGCCCTGCACGCATTCCAGCGTGCGGCGGATCTCGGCGTCGAAGGCCTCCGCCGTCTCGAAGCCCGAAAGGCGTGCGAGGGCGGCGAAGGCGCGGGGCTCGGCGGGCAGCGCATGGGTCTGCTCGTCATTCACCATCTGCACCCGGTGCTCGATGGCGCGCAGGAAGCGATAGGCGGATTTGAGCTCGTCCGCCGCGCCCTGGCCGATCCACTGGGCCTCGGCCAGCGCGTCCAGCATGGCGAGCGTGCCGCGCCCGCGGAGTTTCGGGTTGCGCCCACCCGCGATCAGCTGCTGGGTCTGCACGAAGAACTCGATCTCGCGGATGCCGCCGCGCCCCAGCTTCAGGTTATGGCCCAGCACCTTGATCTCGCCATGGCCCTTCACGGCGTGGATCTGCCGCTTCATCGACTGCACGTCGGCAATCGCCGCGAAGTCGAGGTACTTGCGCCAGATGTAGGGCTTCAGCCGGTCGAGGAACTCCTGGCCCAGCGCCAAGTCGCCCGCCGCCGCCCGCGCCTTGATCATCGCGGCGCGCTCCCAGTTCTGGCCCTGGTTCTCGTAGTAAAGTGCCGCCGCCTCGATGGAGATCGCAACTTGCGTGGCGCGCGGATCGGGCCTCAGGCGCAGGTCGGTGCGGAACACGTAGCCGTCCTCGGTCACGTCCTGCATCAGCTGCACCAGGCGCCGGGTGAGACGCACGAAGAAGGTCGCGGCCTCATGCGGGTCGGAAAGAAGCGGCGTGAAGGCGTCGTAGAGGACGATCAGGTCGATATCGCTCGAATAGTTGAGCTCATGCGCCCCCTGCTTGCCCATGGCGAGCACCACGTAGCCGCAGCCCTGCTGCGGGTTCAGCGGATTGTCGAGCGACACCTTCCCCTGCCGCGCGTAATCGGAGAGCAGCCAGGAGATGGCCGCCTGCAGCGCACCGTCGGCAAAGTCGGTCAGCGCCGCCGTCACCTCCTCCGCGTCCCAGCGGCCGGAAAGATCGGCCACCCCGATCAGCAGCGCCGCCCGCTTCTTGAGCTGCCGCAGCCGCGCCATCACCTCGGCCTGGGGCAGTTCCGGCGGAATGCTCTTCAGGCCCTCGATCTGCAGCCCCAGCAGCACATCCGGGTCCTCGCGGAACACGCGCCCCGCGAAGACAGGATCGCGCAGCATCAGCTGCCGCAGGAAGGGCGAAGCCCCCGCAATCGCCTCCGCCAGCGCCTGCTTCTCAGGCGGTATCGCACCGGCGGGCATCTCCGCGCGGAACAGCGAAACGGCATCGGTATCGAGGGCGGGGCGGGGCGAGAAAACGAGCATGAGACGCTTTTAGCGCGCCGCCTCCGCCCCGTCATCCCGGCGATGCGCCAATTCAGCCCTGATGCAGCGGCAGAACCAATCGCGCGGCGAGGCCCGGGTGGTTGTCTTCCAGAAGCAGCGCGCCCTTGTGGAGTTTCATGACGCCGGAAACGAGGCTGAGGCCCAAGCCGTTGCCGGGCTTGCTGCGGCTCGAGTCCAGCCGCACGAAGCGTTCCGTCACGCGGCCGCGGTCTTCCGGGGGGATGCCTTCGCCATGGTCGGCCACCGTGATCACCACCTTGTCGCCGTCGATCGCGCCGGTGACGGCGATCTGCGGCGTCTCGCCCGGTTTCGCGCCATATTTGAGGGCATTGTCGAGCAGGTTGGTGAGCGCCTGGGCGAGGAGCTGGCGGTCGCCCATCACCGTGAGGCCGGGCTGCGCATGGCTCGTCAGCATTCCGCCCTCCTCCTCCGCCATGGGCTCATAGAGCTCAACCACGTCGGCGATGATGGACGAGGCGTCGAGCGCCACCAGCCCGCCGCGCGACTGGCCTGCTTCCGCGCGCGCGATGGAGAGCAGCGCGTTGAAGGTGTCGAGAAGCCGGTCGGATTCATCGACCGTGCTTTCGAGGGCCGCGCGGTATTCCTCCTCCGAGCCTGCGCGCAGCGCCGCCTCGACACGGGCCTTGATGCGGGTGAGCGGCGTCTTGAGGTCATGGGCGACGTTGCTGGACACCTCCTTCATCGCCGCCATCAGGCTCTCGATCTGGTCCAGCATCTCGTTGAGCGCCAGGGCCAGCCGGTCGAGTTCGTCGTTGGAGCCCTTCACCGGCATGCGGCCGGACATGTTGCCGGCCATGATCGTGCGACTCGCCTCGGTGATGGCATCGACACGGCGGAGGAAATTGCGGCTCATGAGCAGGCCCCCGCCCAGCCCCAGCACCAGCGCGATGGCGAGCGCATAGAATATGGTGCGGCGGATGATGTTGGCGAATTGCCGGAGCGCCTCCACGTCGCGGCCCACCACCAGGTCGAAGCCGCCGGCGAGATCGGTGTGGAAGGCGCGCGCCACGTGGCGTTCGCGGGCCGAACCCTTCTCCACCTCCAGCGGAAATTCGATCCAGCTCGCCTCGGCTTCCGGCATGGCGGGAAGGCTCGTTAGATTTCCGGCGATGCGCTGGCCGGTGATGTCCGCGAGGAGATAGACCGAGCCGCTGTCGTCATTGCTGCGGCGCTGGATGGTGTCGATGATGCCGCGAAGCCCGCGCAGGCGGTACTGGTCGGCCAGCGCCTGCACCTCGGCACGGATCGTCTCGTCGGTCTGCCGTTCGAGCAGCACCGCGGTGTTCCAGTAGACATAGCCGAGGAGCGCGCCCACCGAGACGGCGAAGAGAATCAGATACAGCGCCGCGAGGCGGAAGGTCGATGTGCGGAGAAGCTTGGCGCGGGCGCTCACGTGTCTCTGATCATGTAGCCCGCCCCGCGCACGGTCTGCAGGATCGGCTCGTCATGGCCCTTGTCGATCTTGGAGCGGAGCCGCGAAATATGCACGTCGATGACGTTGGTCTGCGGGTCGAAATGATAGTCCCACACGTTTTCGAGCAGCATGGTGCGGGTCACGATGTGACCGGCGTTGCGCACCAGGTATTCGAGCAGCTTGAATTCGCGCGGCTGCAGCAGGATGGGCTTGCCGGCGCGCGTCACGCTGCGCGTGAGGAGGTCGATCTCGAGGTCGGCGGCGCGCAGCTTCGTCGCCAGCGGCGCTTCCTTGGCGCGGTGACCGAGGTTCTCGATGCGGGCGAGCAATTCCGCGAAGGCATAGGGCTTGCCGAGATAGTCGTCGCCGCCGGCGCGCAGGCCCTTCACCCGCTCGTCCACGTCGGCGAGCGCCGAGAGGATCAGCACCGGCGTCTTGATGTTGTTCTCGCGCAGCTTGCGGATGATGGTGAGGCCGTCGATCTTCGGCAGCATGCGGTCGACGATCAGCACGTCGTGCACCGCTTCGAGCGCAAGCCCGAGGCCTTCCTCCCCGTCGGCCGCGTGGTCGGCCACGTGGCCGGCCTCAGCCAGTCCCTTCACCAGCCAGCTCGCGGCTTCGCGGTCGTCCTCGATCACAAGAATGCGCATGGGCTGGCGGGTCGGGGTTGCTGTCCAGACAGGGGAATCGTGCTCTCTAACTTGCATGTTCCATCTCCGGTGAAAAGGGGGAAGCGCGGAGACTGGCGTCCCGTGTTCGGGGACCACCAGCCTCCGCGCCAGGGACACGCGAGACTTGGGAGCGGGGGTGGGGGGCGTTGCTCGCGTGCCTGACTTTCCGTGATCAGCCCTTGGCGGTGGGCAGCGCCACGAAGCGCTGGCCGTCCTCGGTCTTCACCAGCATGAGGACGCGCGTCTTGGTGTTGCCCTTCAGAGCATCACGCACGTCGGAGGGCTGGTGCACTTCCGTGCCGGCCACTTCGAGGATGGTGTCGCCCGCCTTCAGCCCGCGCTCGGCGGCGGGGCTGCCGGGGGCGACCTCGGTCACGGTGACGCCGGCGCCGTCCTGGGCCGGGGCCACCTTGAGGCCGAAGTCGGAGAGCTGGACGCTGGAGTCCGCCTTCGGGCTTCCATCCTTCGAGGCCATCTTCGGCTCGTTCGGCATGGTGCCGATCTTCACCTGGATCTCGGTCGGCTTGCCGTCGCGGACGATGGCGAAGGGAACGGTCTGCCCGGGCTTCAGCTGCGCCACCTTGCGCGACAGGTCGCGCGAGTCGGCCACATCCTTGCCGTCCACCTTCAGGATCGTGTCACCCTGCTGGATTCCGGCGGCAAGCGCGGGCGAGTCCTGCGTGACATCCGCCACGATGGCGCCCTTGGCGGCCGCGAGGCCCAGGCTCTCGGCGATGTCCTCCGTCACCGGCTGGATCTGCACGCCCAGCCAGCCGCGCGTCACCGTGCCCGACTCCTTCAGGCTGGCGATCACGTTTTGCGCCACCGAGGCCGGGATGGCGAAGCCGATGCCGACCGAGCCGCCCGAAGGCGAGAAGATCGCGGTGTTGATGCCCACAACCTCGCCTTCGAGGTTGAAGGCGGGACCGCCTGAGTTGCCGCGGTTGATGGCCGCGTCGATCTGCAGGAAGTCGTCATAGGGACCGGCACCGATGTCGCGGCCGCGGGCGGAGATGATGCCCGTGGTCACCGTGCCGCCGAGGCCGAAGGGATTGCCCACCGCCATCACCCAGTCGCCGACGCGCGGCTCGTCACCGGTGAAGGACACGAAATCGAAGGTCTTGTCGGACTTGATCTTGATCAGCGCCAGGTCGGTCTTGGGATCGGTGCCGATCACCTCGGCCTTGTACTCCTCGCCGTCCTTCAGGGTGACTGACACTTCGTCCGCGTCCTTGACCACGTGGTTGTTGGTCACCGCATAGCCATCGGCCGTGATGATGAAGCCGGAGCCCTGCGCCATGCCCTCGGGGCGCGGCTGGCCCTGGTCCGGCATGCCCTGGCGGAACTGCGGGAACTGCTTGAAGAAGTCGCCCCACGGGCCGTCCGGCAGGCCGGGCATGGCGCGCTGGCCGTCCTCGCCTTCGGCCGAGGCATTGGAGAACTTCACCTGCACGCTGACGACGGCCGGCATCACGCGGTCAACGAGATCGGCGAAGCCGCGTGAGGGGTCGATCGCCTGCGCCTGCAGCGGGTTCTGGGCGGTGGCGGGGGTGGAGGGCAGGACCGTGGCGGCGGTGGCGAGCGCGGTCGCGAACATCAGGCCGCCGGCGAAAAGGGCAAGCCCCTTGGGAGCAGCGCGGGTCGGAGTGGATGACATGTTTTTCTCTCCATCAATCATCTTGTCGATGGGAGGAAGATAGGAAGCTCCGCCTTACCGTCACCTGTCCGGCAGGTGAAACTTCCGTAAGCCTTGCGTCAAACCCGGGGCTATTCCATGGCCTTCTGCAGGGCCTGCCGTTCCGCCTCGGTCAGGGGCGTTTCCGGCACCGCCTCGGCCCGCCTGCGGCGCAGCAGGAGTGCCGCTCCGGCAATCAGCAGCACGGCGAAGGGCGTGCCCCACAAGAGCAGCGTGCCGGTGGTGAGGCGCGGCCTCAGCAGCACGAACTCGCCGTAGCGGGCCACCACGAAATCCATGATCTCCGCGTCGGACTTGCCCTGCGTCAGCTGCTCGCGCACCAGCGTGCGCAGGTCCTTGGCCAGCGGCGCGTCCGAATCGTCGATCGACTGGTTCTGGCAGACGAGGCAGCGGAGCTGCGCCGAGATGGCCCGCGCGCGGTGTTCGAGCGCGGGGTCCTTCAGCAGCTCGTCGGGCGAGAGTGCGAAGGCGGGTGACGCGAGGGTGGCGAGCAGCGCCAGCGTGGCAAGGAACTTCCTCATTCCGCCGGCACCGCCTGAGCCTGGACCGCCCGCTTCGGCGCGCCCACGCGGTAGCGCCGGTCGGAGAGCGACAGCAGCCCGCCGAGGAACATGATGGCGGAGCCCAGCCAGATGAAGTTGACGAAGGGGTTGTAATAGAAGCGCATGGCGCGCGCGCCGTCCGTCGTCGGGTCGCCCATCACCACATAGACGTCGCCGAGGAAAGCCTGGTGCAGGCCCACTTCCGTGGTCGGCATGCCGGAGGGCTTGAATTCGCGCTTCTCGGAGCGGAGCGTGGCGATCTCGCGCCCGCCCTCCCGCACCACGAAGCTGCCCACGCGGCCGGTGTAGTTGGGGCCGGTCAGCGGCGCCTCGCCCATGAAGGTCACGTTGTAGACGCCCACATCGGCGTTCTCGCCGGGCTTCAGCGCCACGATCACCTCGATCTTCCACAGCGAGATGGCGATGATGCCCGCCGTCATCACGCCGAGGCCGGCATGGGCCAGCACCCCGCCGATGGCCGAGCGCGGCAGACCGGTGAGGCGCTGCCAGCTGGTGGCGAGCGGCGCCTTGAACAGCGCGATGCGGTTGGCGAGGTCGGTCAGCGCGCCGAGCACCAGCCACGCCGCCACCGCCATGCCCACGGGCGCAAGCCAAGGCCCGCGCACATTGAGCGCCAGGACGAGAAGCCCCACCGCCACGGAAAGCCCCAGCGCCAGCCACAGCCGCTCCATGGCGAGCCGCATGCCGCCCCGCTTCCAGGCGAGGAAAGGCCCCACCGGAACCAGCAGCAGCAGCGGCAGGATGATCGGCCCGAAGGTGAGGTTGAAATAGGGCGGGCCCACAGAGATCTTCTCGCCCGTCACCGTTTCCAGCGCCAGCGGATAGAGCGTGCCGACGAAGACCGCGAGGCAGGAGACGCAGAGCAGCAGGTTGTTGAGGACGAGGCTTCCCTCGCGGCTCACCGGCGCGAAAAGGCCTCCGGCCTTCAGCATGGGCGCGCGCCAGGCGAACAGCGCCAGCGCGCCGCCGATGAACACGCACAGGATCATCAGGATGAACATGCCGCGGTCGGGGTCCACCGCGAAGGCGTGGACCGAGGTCAGCACGCCCGAGCGCACCAGGAAGGTGCCCATGAGGGAGAGCGAGAAGGCCAGGATCGAGAGCAGCACCGTCCAGATCTTCAGCGCGTTGCGCTTCTCCACCACGATGGCCGAGTGGATCAGCGCGGTGGCGACCAGCCAGGGCATGAAGCTCGCGTTCTCGACCGGGTCCCAGAACCACCAGCCGCCCCAGCCCAGCTCATAATAGGCCCACCAGGAGCCCATGGCGATGCCGACGGTCAGGAACATCCAGGCGGCGAGCGTCCAAGGCCTGACCCAGCGCGCCCAGGCTGCGTCCACGCGCCCCTCGATGAGGGCCGCAACCGCGAAGGCGAAGGCGATGGAGAGGCCCACATAGCCCGCATAGAGGAAGGGCGGGTGGAAGGCCAGGGCCGGGTCCTGCAGGATCGGGTTCAGGCCGTTGCCCTCGATGGGCGTGGGGTCGATGCGCAGGAAGGGGTTGGAAGTCAGCACGACGAACAGCAGGAAGGCGAGGCCCACCGCCCCCTGCACCGCGATGACGCGGGCGCGCAGCTCCATCGGCAGGTTCTGGCCGAAAAGCGCCACGGCGCTGCCATAGAGCGCCAGGATCAGCACCCACAGCAGCATCGAGCCCTCGTGGTTCCCCCACACGCCGCTGATCTTGTAGATCAGGGGCTTGGCCGAATGCGAATTCTCGAACACGTTCTGCACCGAGAAGTCGGAGACCACATAGGCATGGGTGAGCGCGATGAAGGAGAGCAGGATCAGCGCCAGCTGCAGCACGGCGGAGGAGATGCCGGTGCGCATCAGCGCCGTATCGCCCTTGTGCGCGCCATAGAGCGGCACCAGCGTCTGGAACAGCGCCACGCCGACGGCGAGGATGAGCGCGAAATGTCCGATCTCGGCGATCATTGATAGCCTCCCTCTTCCGCGCTCTTGCCCAGCTTCACGCCCTTTTCCTTCAGGCTCTCGGCAAGTTCGCGCGGCATGTAGTTCTCGTCATGCTTGGCGAGCACGGTGTCGGCCACGAAGGTGCCGTCCTCCTGCAGCTTGCCCTCCGTCACCACGCCCTGCCCCTCCCGGAAGAGGTCCGGAAGGATGCCGTTGTAGGAGACCGTGATGGAGCCTAGCTGGTCGGTGACCGTAAACGAGGTCAGCGTTCCGGGGCCCTTCTTGACGCTGCCGTCCTCCACCATGCCGCCCAAGCGGATGCGCTGGCCGGGCTTGACGCCCGTCTCGGCCAGGTCGCTCGGCGTGTGGAAGAAGGTGATGGTGTCGGACAGCGCATAGAGCACCAGGCCTGCGGCAAGGCCCAGCACGGCGAGGCCGCCGAGGATCATGGAAAGGCGCTTCTGCTTGCGGGTCATTGGATGTTCATTTCCCTTGCCAGCGCGGCGATCTGGGCCAGCGCGTCCTGGTTTCCGCTGTAATGGGCGAGCGCCTTGTCATAGGACGCCTTGGCCTTGTCGGCCTCGCCCAGCACGGCGCGCGAGCGGATGAGCCGCAGCCAGCCGTCGAGATCGTCCGGATTGGCGGCGAGCTTCTCCTCCAGCCCGTCGACCATGGAGCGGATCATCGCCTGCCGGTCCTCCGGGCTCATGCTGGCCGCGTCCTGCATCGTCCGCTGATCGGGGCCGGGGGGCTGGGCGCCCGCGGCTCCCGCATCCTGCATCTCCGCCAGCAGCATGGGCCGCCAGGGGGCGTCCGCCGGCGTGTCCTTCAGGAAGGCCTCGAAGGCGGCCTTCGCCTCCTCCGCCTTGCCCTCCTGCTTCAGCGCCAGCGCGTCGAAGAAGCGGGCCTTGGGCAGCTTCGGGTCCAGCGCCAGCGCCTTGGCGAAGATGTCATGCGCCTCGGCCGAGACCATGCCCTGCCCCGCCATCACCATGGCCTCGGCATAGTCCGAAAGGGTCTCGGCGTCGGGGGCCGAGAGGCGGACGATGTTGCGGTGCGCCTCCACCGCGTCCGGCCAGCGGGCTCCCCGGCGGTAGGCGGGGGCCAGCACCTTCCAGCCCTCGAGGTCGTCCGGGTTCTGGGCGAGGTGCTGTTCCACCTTGACGATAAGCGCCTCGTAGTCGCCCTTGGCCTCCGCTTCCGCCATGCGCTGCGCGAGCGGCACATCGGGAAGTTGCGGGCTTCCGGCCTTGAGGTAGAGCGGCACGGCCACCAGCGGCACGAGGAGCACCCCCAGCAGCGCCGCGGCGGGGGCCGCGCCCGCCTTCTTGCCGCGCGGCTGCCCGGCGGCGGCGATGATGCGGCGCGAAATCTCGTTGCGGGCGGCCTCCGCTTCCGCCAGCCCGATCACCCCGCGTTCGAGGTCGCGGTCCAGTTCGGCCAGCTGGTCCCGGAAGACGGCCCGGTCATAGGCGTCACGGTCGGCGCCGGCCTGCCCGGCCCCGCGCTTCAGGACGGGGAGGAGCAAGGCCGCGATCACGGCCGCGGTCATCGCCGCAAAAACGATCCAAATCATGATGATCTATGAGATATTCCCGTGGGGTGTATTAAAGCAATTCATCACGTTGTCCCGGCTCCCCGTCGCATTGTCGCATGGCAACAGTTGGGCGTCGGAAAAACCTTGGTGGCACCATGACCCTTTTGTTAGATACGCCATAGTTACAAGGAATTCACCCTCATGAAGCCGCGCTACTCTGTCTTTTCGCTCGCGCGAAATGCCATGAACTACCACAAGGATTGGGAGCGCGCCTGGCGCTCGCCCAACCCGAAGGCGGAATATGACGCCGTCATCGTGGGGGCGGGAGGCCACGGCCTGGCCACCGCCTATTACCTCGCCAAGAACCACAAGATGACCAACATCGCGGTCGTCGAGAAGGGCTGGCTGGGCGGCGGCAACACCGGCCGCAACACCACGATCATCCGCTCCAACTACCTGCAGGACCCCTCGATCGCCATCTATGAGCTGGCGCGCTCCCTCTACGAGGACCTGTCGCAGGACCTGAACTACAACGTGATGTTCTCCCCCCGCGGGGTTCTCATGCTGTGCCAGACGCAGCACGAGTTCCGCGCCTTCCAGCGCACGGCGCACGCCAACCGCCTGGCCGGCCTCGACTGCCGCATGGTCACGCCGCAGGAGGTGAAGGAGATCGTCCCGATCATCAACGACTCACCCGACTGCCGCTACCCGATCCTCGGCGCCTATTATCAGCCGCGCGGCGGCACGGGCCGCCATGACGCGGTCGCCTGGGGCTATGCCCGCGGTGCCGACTCCATGGGCGTCGACATCATCCAGAACTGCGAGGTCACCGGCATCCAGCGCGACGGCGGCAAGGTCGTGGGCCTCGAGACCACGCGCGGCGTGATCAGGACCAAGAAGATCGGCGTCGTCACCGCCGGCCACGTCTCCACCATCATGGACATGGCGGGCGTCAGGATGCCGATCGAGAGCCAGTGCCTGCAGGCGCTCGTCTCGGAGCCGATCAAGCCCGTGATCGACTGCGTGGTCATGGCCAATACGGTTCACGGCTACATGAGCCAGTCCGACAAGGGCGAGCTCGTCATCGGCGGCGGCACGGACCCCTACAACAACTATTCGCAGCGCGGCTCCTTCCCGGCGCTGGAGCACACGGTGGCCGCCCTGGTCGAGACCTTCCCGATCATCTCGCGGCTGCGCATGCTCCGCATGTGGGGCGGCATCGTCGACATGACGGGCGACCGTTCGCCGATCATTTCCAAGACGCCGGTCGATGGGCTCTACGTCAACTGCGGCTGGGGCACGGGCGGCTTCAAGGCCATTCCGGGTTCGGGCTGGGTCTTCGCCGACACCATCGCCAACGACCGCCCCCACCCCATCGCCGAGCCCTTCAGCCTCAACCGCTTCCGGGAAGGCCGCCTGATCGACGAATCCGTCGCAGCCGCGGTCGCCCACTAGGAGTAAGCCCCGATGCTTGTCGTAAAATGCCCCGTCTGCGGCGCCGAAGGTGACGAGACGGATTTCCACGCCGCCGGCCAGGCGCATGTGCGCCGCCCCGCAACCCATGATCCCGCCAACATCACGGATGAGGAGCAGCGCGACTATCTCTTCATCCGTCACAACCCCAAGGGCCTCCACTTCGAGCGCTGGCGCTGCGACCGCGGCTGCGGCAAGTGGTTCCACGCCGCGCGCGACACGGTGACCATGGAGTTCAAGGCCTTCTACGGCATCACCGAGCTGCCCCCGCCTGAACTGATCGCCCAGGCCAAAGGTCCGTGGGCGGAATATTTCGCGAACCGGCTCAAGGCGGAGAACAAGGCATGAGCAAGCCATATCGTTTGGGCTCCGGCGGCCGCTTCGTCGACCGCTCGAAGAAAGTCACTTTCTCGTTTGACGGCAAGACGCTCACCGGTTTCGCGGGCGACACCGTCGCCTCCGCCGTGCTGGCCTCCGGCCAGCGCGTCTTCGGCCGCAGCTTCAAGTATCACCGCCCGCGCGGCGTGATCGGCCTGGGCTCGGAGGAGATGAACGCGCTCGTCGGCGTCGGCGAAGGCGCCCGCCATGAGCCGAACCTGCGGGCCACGCAGGTCGAGATCTTCAACGGCCTGTCCGCCACCTCGCAGAACCGTTGGCCCTCCCTCAACTGGGACGTGGGCGCCATCAACAACACGATGTCGCGCTTCATCCCCGGCGGCTTCTACTACAAGACGCTGATGTGGCCGCAGTCCTTCTGGAAGCACGTCTATGAGCCCTTCATCCGCCGCGCGGCGGGTCTGGGCAAGGCGCCGGAGGGCCGCGATCCGGACAGCTATGAGCAGATCCACGTCCATTGCGACGTGCTGGTGATCGGCGGCGGCGTCGCCGGCCTCGCGGCGGCGGAAGCAGCCTCGGCCAATGGCGCCAAGGTGATCATCGCGGACGAAAACCCGCGCCTCGGCGGCCTCGCCGACATCTCGGGCGGCACCATCGACGGCCAGTCGCTCACCGACTGGAGTGCCGCCAAGGCCTCGAAGCTCTACGCCGCCGGGAACGTCCATGTGCTGAACCGCACCACCGTCGTCGGCCACTGGCACCACAACTTCCTGATGCTGTTCGAGCGCGTGGCGGATCACGATCCGGCCCTGCTCAGCCAAGGCGTGCCGCGCCACCGCCTGTGGAAGGTCCGCGCCCATCAGGTGGTCCTCGCCACGGGCTCCATCGAGCGTCCCATCGCCTTCGCCAACAACGACCGCCCCGGCGTCATGCTGGCCTCCGCCGCGCGCGGGATGGTGGAGCGTTACGGCGTGGCCCCCGGCGCAGCCGGCGTGGTCTTCACCAACAATGACGACGCCTACCAGACGGCCCTCGTGCTCAAGGGCGCGGGCGTCGGCATCCGCGTGGTCGACTCGCGCTCACGCGCCGAAGGGGCACTGCCCAACAAGGCGCGCGAGATGGGAATCCCGGTCGATACCGGCTCCGTCATCTCGGCGGTGAACACCACCTGGGGCGGCCTCAACATCACGGACGTCAAGGTCGCCTCCTACCGCAAGGGCCAGGGCCGCGTGATCAAGGAGACGAAGGTTCCTTGCGATTTCGTCGCCATGTCCGGCGGCTGGAACCCTGCATTGCACCTCTGGTGCCACAATGGCGGCAAGATCCGCTTCGACGACAAGCTCCAGTCCTTCCGGCCTGACCGCCACGCGGACAGGATCACGGCCATCGGTGCCGCCAACGGCACCTTCGCCCTCTCCGGCATCCTGGAGGAGGCCTATGCCGCGGGCTCGAAGCTCTCAGGCTCCGGCAATCTGCACCCGGTTCCCGCCGCGGTGCAGGCCGATGAGCGCCCGCTCGAGCCGATCTGGTTCGCGCCCGCCACCGGCAAGTACAATGAAGGCAACAAGCACTTCATCGACTACCAGAACGACGTGACGGCGGCCGACCTCGAACTCGCCCAGCGCGAAGGCTATGAATCGGTGGAGCACACCAAGCGCTACACCACCTTCGGCATGGCGACCGACCAGGGCAAGACGTCGAACCTCAACGGCCTCGGCGTTCTCTCGGAAGCCACCGGCAAGACGATCCCCGAGATCGGCGTCACCACCTTCCGCCCGCCCTACACGCCCTTCTCCTTCGGCTCGATCGCCGGAAACCTCACGAAGGACCTGTTCCTGCCGATCCGCCGCACGGCCGTCTACCAGTGGCACGTGGACCAGGGCGCGGTGTTCGAGCCGGTGGGCCAGTGGCGCCGCGCCTACACCTACCCGAAGGGTGGTGAGGACAAGCACGCCTCGATCGACCGCGAGATCCTCGCCGTCCGCAACAAGGTGGGCCTGCTCGACGCCTCCACCCTCGGCAAGATCGAGATCAAGGGCCCCGACGCGGCCGAGTTCCTCGACCGCATGTACACCAACATGTTCTCCACGCTCAAAATCGGCAAGTGCCGCTACGGGCTGATGATGAACGAGTTGGGCTTCCTCACGGACGACGGCGTGACGGTCCGCTTCTCGGACGACCACTTCCTGATGCACACCACCTCGGGCGGCGCCGACCGCATCGCGGCCTGGCTTGAGGAATGGCTGCAGACGGAGTGGACGCACTACAAGGTGTTCGTCACCAACGTCACCGAGCAGTGGTCGCAGTTCGCCGTCGCGGGGCCCAAGGCGCGCGAGGTGCTGCAGAAACTCGCGCCCAATTTCGACGTCTCGAACGCGGCCCTGCCGCACATGTCCTTCGTCGAGGGCAAGCTCGGCCCCTACCCGGTGCGCGTCTACCGCATCTCCTTCTCGGGCGAGCTCTCCTACGAGGTGGCCACGCCCTCCAACTACGGTCTCGGCCTGTGGAAGGCCATCCTCGCGGCCGGCCAGGAGTTCGGCATCGAGGCTTACGGCACCGAGGCGCTGCACGTGCTGCGCGCCGAGAAGGGCTACATCGTGGTCGGCGACGAGACCGACGGCACGACGACGCCGATCGACGTCGGCCTCGACGGCCTCGTCTCCAAGAAGAAGGCGGACTTCATCGGCAAGCGCTCGCTGGAGCAGTCCTATCTCAAGGGGCCGAACCGCAAGCAGCTCGTCGGCCTCCTCACCGAGGACCCGAACGAGGTGCTCCCCGACGGCGCCTATGCCGTCGCCCAGGTGAAGGACAAGCCGCCGATGGAGATGATCGGCCAGGTCACCTCCTCCTACAAGTCGCCCACCCTCGGCCGCTCCATCGCCATGGCGCTGATCGAGAACGGACGCTCCCGCATGGGCGAGACGATTTCCTTCCCGCTCCCGGGCGGCAAGGTCGTGCGCGCCAAGATCACCGACACCGTGTTCTTTGACAAGGAAGGGGCCAAGCTGAATGTCTGAGCTCTCTTACGAATCGCCGCTCGCCGGCGTCTCCGCTCCCTCCGGCCTCTCGATCTCGCTGCGCGAGATTCCGGACCGCGGCATGATCGACCTGCGCGGCCTCACGGCCGATGCCGCCTTCATGTCGGCCGCGCATGACGTGCTGGGCTTCGCGCTGCCCACCGCGCCGCGCACCTCCGCCGCCTGGGGCGACGTCAAGGTGCTGTGGCTGTCGGTGGACCAGTGGCTGATCCTCAGCACACGGAACAAGGCGCAGGAGATCATGGCCAATCTGCGCACCGCGCTGCAGGGCATCCACTCTCTCGCGGTGGACGTGTCCGACATGCGCGCCGTGATCCGGCTTGAAGGCGAAGGCTGCCGCGAGATCCTGATGAAGGGCACCTCGCTGGACCTGCTGGACCCGGAGTACAAGCCCGGCTGCTGCCGCCGCATGCGCTTCGCCGAAATCGCGGCGCTCCTGCATGTGGTGGAGGAGAACGTCTTCGACGTCTACGTCTTCCGCTCCTACGCGCACTACACCTGGAACTTCCTCTGCGCCACGGCGCGGGAACCCGCCAAGGTGAAGCTCTTCGGGGCGCAGGACGTGCCTGCGTAAGGCGCATCCTTCTGCGCAGCCGAAAAGGACACGCGGGTCACGCCCGCGTGTGATGAACTCCGAAACCCTCACCCATGCGCCGACTTGATCGGCGCATCTTTTTTGGTGGCACAACCGCGAACAAAAAAGGCCCGGGCTCCCGCCCGGGCCTTCGCATCACGAACGCGTCTTGCTCACTTCACCGACGCCAGCCAGTCGAACAGCTTGTCGAAGCCGCCGAAGGGATAGAGGTGCGGGCCGGCGATGCCGAGTTCGGGGCGGGTGTCATGCACCTGCGCCAAGTCTTTCACGAACTCGTCCGGGGTGTTGACGGTCAGCAGCTTGGTGATGTTCAGCGCCTGCTTGCGGATGAAGCGGGCGGAATTGCCGACGCCGCACATGGCGGCATATTTCACCAGGGTCTTGATGGTGGCGGGCCCCGGAATGCCCACATAGACCGGCAGGTCGATTCCTTCGGCGCGCAGGCCCTTCGCCCACTCCGCCACCGGCTCCGCCTCGAACAGGAACTGCGTGGCGATGAAACCGTCGAGCCCATTGGCCTTGAGATAGGCCTGCTTCTCCTTCAGCGCGGAAAGCAGAACCGCCTCGCCATGGACCTTGGTGATGTCCGGGTTGCCCTCGGGGTGGCCGGCAAGGCCGATGCAGGTGACGCCGTTGGCCTGGAACACGCCCGTCTGGAGCAGCTGGATCGCCGCGTCATACTGGCCGATCGGCTCGGGCGCGCCGCCGCCCAGCACCAGCATGGTGTTCGAGCCCGCCTCCGCCAGCGCCTTGATGCGGGCGCGGAGGTCGGCCTCGTCCTTCACGAAACGGGCGGGCACATGCGGGACGGGGGCGAAGCCCTCGGCCTTGAGCTGCCGCACGGCCTCGACCTGCTGGCCGAGGTCTGCGGCGTCGATCAGCGCCACGAAGACCCGGCTGCCGGGCTGAAGCCTGGCCTTCAGCAGCGGCAGCTTCTCGATCTGCTTCGGCGTGATCTCGATGGAGGAGAGGCGCAGGAAGGACGCGGTGGACGATCCGGCGGGCTTGAGCGGCGCATTCATGGAAATCTGGCTCCGGTTTGATTGGCCGGACATTGCGCCAGCGGCCCGGACTGCGCCCGGATGTTTGCGACAGCGCCATAACGAATGCGACCGGGCCGGTCCGCGCCTTGTCGTTTTCAGAATGCGCGAGGGCGCTTCTGGACAAATGCCATAATTCTGCGCAAGAACGCTGCAAACAGGAGTCACCGCCTCATGTTCGGCGATCCCCCCAAGCAGCTCCCCCAGCACCTCGCCGTCATCGTGGTGCCGGAATTCACCATGATGCCGGTCACATCGGCGATCGAGCCCCTGCGCCTCGCCAACCGCATGGCGGAGAAGACCCTCTACAAATGGACCATGCATTCCGTGGACGGAAAGCCGGTGGCCGCCTCGAACGGCATCCTCGCCATGGTCGACGGCGATCTCTCCGCCGTGCCGGAGAGTGCCGCCATCCTCATCTGCGCCGGCCTCAACGTGCAGCACCACACGGACAAGCGCCTCGTGGCCTGGCTCAGGAAGGTGGCGCGCAAGGGAACCAACATCGGCGCGGTCTGCACCGGGGCCCATATCCTCGCCGAGGCGGGGCTGCTGGATGGCTACAAATGCACCATCCACTGGGAGAACCTGCCCGGTTTCACCGAAGCCTTCCCGGAAATCGACGCCACCGGCGGCCTCTTCGAGATCGACCGTGACCGTTTCACCAGCGCGGGCGGCACCACGGCGCTGGACATGATGCTGACGCTGATCGCCAGCCAGCACGGGCCGGAACTCGCCTCGTCGGTCGCGGAAGGCGTTCTGCACTCCCCCATCCGGCACCACAGCGAGCACCAGAGGATGTCGCTGCCCGCGCGCATCGGCGCCCGGCATCCGAAGCTCGTCGGCATCATCGAGGAGATGGAGCAGAACCTGGAAGAGCCGCTCTCGCCCTCGATCCTGGCGAAGCAGGCGGGCCTCTCGACGCGCCAGCTGGAGCGCCTGTTCCGCCGCTACCTGGACCGCAGCCCGAAGCGCTACTATCTCGAACTCCGCCTCAAGAAGGCCCGCTCGCTCCTGCTCCAGACCGACATGTCGGTGATCAACGTGGCGCTGGCCTGCGGCTTCTCATCGCCGTCGCATTTCTCGAAGTGCTACCGCGCCTTCTATGGCCGCACCCCCTACCGCGAACGCGGCATCCCGGTCATCGACGGCGCGCTTGCCGCAGCGGAAACCGCCTGACTGCAATAATAAAGGGCGGGCCAGTGACGGCCCGCCCCTCTGCCAGTGCGTTCGCGACCGGGGGGATACAACGAACGTCACATCTGGTTTCATTCCGGTGGCACGACGCCCCGACACGGTCGGTTGCGACTACACCAGGGACTCAACTTCCGGATCAATTCTATAATTCGCTTCCCGGGACAACGCAAACACTGGTTGTTCTCCGCCGTGAATTTCGTAAAAACGCCTAGTTTCTACAATTTCAGGATGCAGCGGGAAGGTGGAGGCGCACGCGGAGACCGCCCATGGCGGCATCTTCCAGCGTCACCTTGCCGCCATACATCGCAGCCGTCTCCGCCACGATGGAAAGGCCAAGGCCCGATCCGGGCTTGGTCTCGTCGAGGCGCCTTCCCCGCTGAAGTGCTTCCGTGCGCCGTTCCGCCGGAAGGCCGGGGCCGTCATCATCCACCTGGATCACGAGGAAGCTTCGCCCGGCCGCACCGGGCCCGGCGGCGGGCGCGGCGGTCAGCGCCACCCGCCCGGCCGCCCATTTGCAGGCGTTGTCGAGGAGGTTGCCCACCATTTCCTCCAGGTCCTGCCGCTCGCCCCGGAACCGGAGGCCCTCGGCGCATTCGACGCGGATGGACACGCCCTTGTCGCGGTTGATGCGTTCGAGGGTGCGCGCCAGCGCGTCCAGCACCGGCCTCACCTCCGTCACCGCGCCGATCCCGTGGGCGCGCGCGGCCCGGCGGGCGCGGTCGAGATAGAGGCTCACCTGACCGCGCATCAGCTCCGCCTGTTCGCGCACCTTCCGGGCCAGGGCGCCGTCCTGCGCGGCGGCCTCATTGGTCAGCACGCTGAGCGGCGTCTTGAGCGCATGGGCGAGGTTTCCCACCTGCGTGCGCGCGCGCTCCACGATCTCGGCATTGGACTGGATCAGCAGGTTCAGCTCATCCGCCACGGGCTGGATCTCTGAGGGGTAGACGCCGCGGAGCTGCTCGGTCTTGCCCTGGCGGATCTCCGCGAGATTGGCCTGCAGCGCGTTGAGAGGCCTGAGGCCGAAGCGCACCTGCACAAAGATGGCGAGCAGAAGTCCCAGCCCCAGCACAAGGAGGCTCGCCACCAGCCCGCGGTTGAAGGCGCGCACTTCGTCCTTGAGTTCGTCGAAATTCCCGGCGACGAGCACCGAATGGCGCGCGTCGCTGTCAGGCAGCGTCACCGGCTGCTCGATGGCGCGCAGCCTCACCCCCGTCGTGTCGTCGAGATAGAAGGCGGCCACGCCGTCCGCGTCGCGCGCCGCACCGGGCGGAACCGCCAGCCGCTGCTCCAGAAGCGAGGCGGAGGCGAGGCCGGCGCCGGCCGGCGCCTTGCCCTCGGCCACCACCTGCCAGTACCAACCGGACAGCGGCAATGTGAAGCGCGGGTCGACGAGCGGCCGCGTCATGCGGAGCCCACCCGCGTTATCCACCTCGACGCTCGCCAGCAGCGCGTCGAGCACCGATCTCAGGCGGTCGTCGAAATTCCGTTCGAGGGCCGCCGTGAACAGCTGGGCGAGGAGAAGCCCCGTGGCCGCCAGCAGCACGATGCTGACGAGGGCGGATGAGATGATCAGCCGCCCGGAAAGCGAGCTAGGCCGCATCGTTGGGCTCGGTCACGCAATAGCCCATGCCGCGGATCGTGTGCAGCACGTCCACGCCCAGCTTCTTGCGCAGGCGGCCGACGAAGACCTCGATGGTGTTGGAATCGCGGTCGAAATCCTGGTCGTAGAGGTGCTCCACGAGCTCCGAGCGGGACACGACCTTGCCCTTGTGGTGCATGAGATAGGCGAGCAGCCGGAATTCGAGCGAGGTCAGCTTCACATTCGCGCCGTTCACGCTCACGCGCGCGCTCTTGGTGTCCAGCGTCACCGGCCCGACCGAGATCTCGCTGGTCGCATGTCCGGCGGAGCGGCGCAGCAGGGCGCGCACGCGGGCCAGCAGTTCCTCCATGTGGAAGGGCTTGGCGACGTAATCGTCGGCGCCCGCGTCGAAGCCCGCCACCTTGTCGCTCCAGCGGTCCCGCGCGGTGAGGATCAGCACCGGCATGTTGCGCCCGGCGCGCCGCCATTTTTCCAGCACGCTCACGCCGTCCAGCACGGGCAGCCCCAAGTCCAGCACCACCGCGTCATAGGGCTCGGTGTCGCCGAGGTGGTGACCCTCCTCGCCATCGCGCGCGGCGTCCACCACATAGCCCTGGTCCTGCAAGGCCGCGACCAGCTGGCGGTTGATGTCCGGATCGTCCTCGACGACGAGTATGCGCATGCCCTGCCTTCCGATCATCCGTCACTGCAGCGGGAAGACGTCGCCCGTCGCCGGGTCCACTCCCACGAGCGTAATGGTACCATCCCGTTTCAGCCTGACAACATAGATGCCGTTCGAGAGCTTGACGCCCAGCGGCTTGGCCCCCGGCACGGCCTGCATGGCAAGCTTCACGGCGGCCGACGGCGGAAGTGCGGCCTGCTGCTCATGGCCGCCCTGGCCCTCGCCACCGGACTCCTGTGCCGTGGCCGGAACAGCCGAAGCTGCGCCCGCCAGCAGCATCGCCACGATGGTCATCGCCTTGCGCATCACACTCCACACCTTTGGCCACCCCTTCTAGTTTCAGCTAGCTGAACCCGACATGAATGGGAACAGGGGTGGAAACCCCTTGCCCCGCCTGGAGTTTCAGCGCCGCCCGCGCGGCGGGGCCTTGCGCTCCACCACTGCCGTCACCGCACCCGCCACCTTCTCCAGCGAGCGGCCGCCGATATAGCCGCCCATGCCGATCGCCAGGAAATCCCAGAAGCCCTGCGGCAGCATCTGCCAGCGGGGCGCGAAGGGAACGGGCTGGCCGGCGATCACGTCCGCCAGCGGCAGGATCAGCCCCGCCAGCAGCAGGAAGCACATGAGCAGCAGCATCAGCATCGGCCGCCAGCTGCGGCTCAGCCAGTGCTCGGACTGGACTTCCGCCATCACCACCGCCTGCCCCAGCTCCGCCGTCCGGGTGAGGTGGGTGAGCACCTGCTGCTCCATCTCGGCCGAAAGCTTCCGCCGCAGCGCCACATCCGCGATATGGGCCTCGATGATCCGGGCCAGGGGGCCATTGACCAGCCCCGCCGCCACCTGTGCCGCCATGCCTGCCGGAAACATCATCACGCCTTCTCCTGTCTCGACCTGAAGAACCCCAAGATCCGCATCACCAGCCCCCGCACGCCGCCCGCGGGCCCGGCGGCGGCAGCCTGCCTGGCGAAGAGCGCCGCCTCGGCCTCCCGCCGCCGCACGAGGCCGGGAAGCTCCCGGCCGCCCGCCTTCACCCACAGCATCAGCTTCTCCGGCACGGCGGCGACGTCGCCCGCATTCACCGCCTTCAGCACCGAGGAGCGGCGGAACCCCGCCACGCCCACGTTGAAGGCGAAGCTGACGAGTGCGGAGAACTGATGCGGCGCCACGTCACGCGTCAGCGCGGCGCGTACCGCGCCCGAAAAGCGCTCCACATCCGCCGCCAGCACGCGGCGCGCCTCCGCCTCGCTCATCCGCATGCCGGGCTTGACCTCGGGCGGGCCCGCCGCGCTTGTATGGCCATAGCCGATGGTCCACACCCCCGCCGGGCAACGATAGGCCTCCGCCCTGAAGCCCTCGAAACGGCGGATCAGCGCCAGCCCTTCTTCCGTCATGTGCATGTCGTTGCCCCTCACACCCGATGCAGCAGGGCTGGAAACAGCCGGGACAGCATCGCACCGAAGGACACGGAAAAGCCGATCACCAGGGTGAGCGTCTTCCACCCGCCGCGCGCCGTCACCAGCGCGTCGCGGATCTCCCGCACATCCTCGCGCATGGCGTGGATTTCATGTTCAACCGTCTTCATGCGCGCCTCCAGCGCGCCCACGTCCCGTTCGAGACTCGTCATTCGTCACTCTCCGGAAATCAGTTGGGAAGGTCAGGCGAGATTTTCGAGGCTCGCCTGCACGAGGTTCACGGTCCAGGCCGCGGCGGCCCCGGCATTCACCGCAACGCCGATCACCGCCCCGGCAAGCGTGGCGTTGAAGGGCGCGGAGGTCGCCCGGCGCGCCGGGCCCGGGCTGTTCGCCAGTCCGGCGGAGGCCAGCGTATGGGTAAGCCCGCATGAGCATTGCACCACCGCCGCGGCGTCCGCGCTGCGGAAGGTCACCTCCAGGCTGAAGCGGCCCTCGTCCACCGCCGCCGTCTGCACGGGAAAGGTCAGCGTGGCGATGGCGGCATCTGCCAGCGATCCGGCCTGGCCGAAGCGCAGCGTGATCACGGGCGACGCCGTGCCCGCCGCCGTCTTCGTGACGTCGAACAGCAACCGGTAGCGCGTGCCCGCCTTCAGCCCGCCCGCGGGAATGGCGATGGCCGAACCAGAGAGATAGGTGTTGGCGGCGAAGCCCGGCCCCTGCGCGGCAAGCGACTGGTTGAACAGGCAGCGCGGCGGCGTGGCCGGCAGCGAGACCGCCCCCGTCGCCCGGTCGATGACGATGGCCTCCCGCCACACGTTCCCATCGGCACTCACCTTGAGGCGGAAATCATCATCCCCCGCGAGTCCCATCTCGGCCCGCCCCGACCAGCCCGCCTGGAACAGCACGGACGCCGTGTCGCTCGCGGCATTCTTGTTGAGCTTCACCTGAACGCCGCTCCCCGCATGGGTGAACAGCACGGCGGGCGAGGCGACGGCGAGGCGGTTCACATCATCCGTCGTGGTGCCGATGCCGATGCGCTCGAGAGCCCCCGGTTCCCCGGCGGCGCGAAGGTCGATCCAGTCCGCGCCGTCGAACAGCAGGAAGCGCCGCTCATCCTCCACCCACAGGCGCCACCCGGCGCGCGGCGCGAGAAAGTTCCACCCCCCGCCCTGCGCAAGGGCGATGAGCCCCGCCCTGCCCGCCCATGCGCCAGCGGGTGGTGCCGGGATCAGATAGCGCGCCCCCTGAGCGGCGCTGTCGGGCGGCGAGGCCACCGCGCGTGACAGGACGGAGAGGTGCATGGCCGCGTCGAGCAGCATCAGCGCCTCGTTGTGGGTCACATGCTTCTGGGCCTGCGCGGCCTCCAGAAGCGGCAATCGAAGAAGCGGTGTCTCAGACATGGATGGTCCTCATCAGTTCGGCGCCCGGGCCGAACACGGTTGAAAGCTGTGCGAGGCGCAGGCTGAACTGCCGGGGGTCCGCGCCGAAATCGGCGGCGATCATCGCCGCCGTGTAGCGGAACCGGGGCTCACTCACCGTCACGCTCCGCCGCGCCGCAGCACCCTGCAGCACGTCGAGGCGGTAGGCCTCGCGCTCCTCGCCGAGGGCCACGTCGCCCTCCTCCCAGGCATCGCCGTCGAGGCGGCTGCGCCTGATCCAGCGGAACAGCACGTCGCCGCCCTCCCGCTCCGCCCGCATGTGGCAGGGCGAAAGCGGGCGCAGCCCCAGCCGCCGCCCGGTGAAGGCGAGCGTGGCCTGCGCGCGCCCCAGGTCATATTGCGCCGGGCCGATGCGCCATTCCTGTGAAAGCCCCGCCTGCGCCAGGCTCAACTCCGGCTGCACCACCGCCTCGTCGAGCAGCACGAAGCGCTCGCCCGCGGGCCGCAGCGCCGCCATCTCGGGGGCTGACCCCGATTGCCCGCGGAGCAGCCGGGAAAGCCTGTAGCGCCGCTCGCCCACCAGTTCGGCCTCAGCGAACTGGATGATCTCCCAGCCCGTCTCCATGCTGCCCACCGCCGCCGCATTGGCCCCCTGCAGCAATTCCGCCTCGCCCACGGCGGAAAGCTCTCCCGCCGTCAACCGCACGGTCAAGGCGCTGCCCCGGTCGATCACGTGCAGCGGCCCGGCGGCCAGGCCGCTGTCGAGAAATCCCATGGTGGCGCGGCTCTCGATCAGCCGGTTGAAGTCGAAGGAGGTCGCCCCCGTCCGCCGGTTGAGTGCCAATGCCCCCGGCCACGGCCGCGCCGCCGCCGCGATCCACGGCGCATGCGCCACGGCGGCCTCGCCGCACAGCGGCAGGTCCATCACCACGGCGCTCGGCCTTCCATAAATGGCCGCCGCCCCCGCGCCCTGCCCGCGCTGGGGCGCATCGGCGGCGTCCAGAACGGCGGGCAGGAAACTCCGTCCACGGATCTTCCGGAAGGCGCCGTCAGCGATCTCCTCGATGCGGATCGACACCGGCCCGCCGTCAAGCGCCAGCCGCACCACGTCCCCCGGCTCCAGCGCCAGGAATGAGGGCGGCAGGGCGAGGTCCGCCTGTTCCCGGGCGGACCAGCTTTCCTGCAGCGTCACCTCCGCCCGCTTCTGCGCGTCCGCCTGGGAGACGGCGGCAGGGAGATCGATCAGCACGTCGCGGCGGCTGGCGCCGCCCGCCTGCCGCGCCTCCACCGCCGCGATCCGATAGTCGAGCGCCGCCTCGAGATAGGCAAGCTTCACGCCGCCCGGCAAATCCGCCTCCTGCGCCCGCGTCAGGGCATAAAGCGGCGCCCCCGCCTTCGTCTCCACCAGCTGGTCCACGGCGGCCGGGGCGGATGCCGCCCGCCTGCGCATGAAGAAGCGCAGGCCGCCGCCGCTTTCCACCGCGTCGATGCCGTAAACCGTCATCAGCCCGTCCAGCACGTCGCGGGCAGACATCACGCGCTCCGCCTGGAAGCCGTCGACGAGGCCTTCGACACCGCCCGCGTCGACCTCCGCGATGCCGTGCCGCGCGCAGATCTCCTCGATGAGGCGGCCCAGCGGCAGCGCCCCGATGCGCCCGTTCAGCCAGTGCCCGCGCGCATAGTTCACGGCATCGGCCCACACTTCGGCGCGCGCCGGAAACTGCGGGAAGGGCCGCGCATCCCACGCCCAGAAGAAGATGCGCCGTCCATCCACCATGGGCCCGCCATAGACGGGCGACACCGGATTGTGGCTCCCCTCCGCGTTCCAGTATTGTGAGACGACCGTCACGTAGCGGTTCTGGATCAGGTCGTCCCGCGCCCCGCTCGAAAAATGCGGCAGCAGCGTTTCGGATGATTTCGCATCGATGAAGGCATTGGGCTGGTTCGCCGCCTTGTCCACCGCCGCGCAGCCTGCCTCCGTGAACCAGATGGGCTTGCAGCGCGGCACCCAGCCGGTGGGTGAAGGCAATTCCACCCCACCCCGCCTGTCGTGATGCGCATTCTCCCACCACCCCTTCAGGTCCTTGACGCGGAACACCCAGGGCTTGCCATGCGCCCCGTCGGTGATCGGCGTGCGGACCTGCCGCGCACGGTCCTCCTCGCTCCGGTAATACCAGTCGAAGCCCTCGCCCCCGGCGATGTTGCCCCGCAGATAGCCAGGGTCATGGATCGAACGGTGCCCGGCCACCTCATCCGCATGCCCCTCGCCGTCGCGCCAGTCGCTCAGCGGCATGTAATTGTCGATGCCGACGAAGCCCACGGCGGGCGAGGACCAGAGCGGGTCGAGGTGGAAGAATACGTCTCCCGTCCCGTCCTGCGGGCGGTGTCCTGAATATTCCGTCCAGTCCGCGCCATAGGAAATCATGGCATTGGGCAGGATCGCCTTCACCTCCGCCGCCAGCCGCACCAGCCCGGTGACGAAGGGAAATTCATTCCCCACCCCCCTGAGGGTCGTGAGGCCGCGCAATTCGCTCCCGATCAGGAAGGCGTCGACGCCGCCCGCCGCCGCGCACAGCTTGGCATAATGCAGCACCATGCGGCGGTAACCCCACTCCTGTTGGCCGCGATAGGCCACCGACATTCCGGAGGCGGTGAAATCGGACGGCACGGCGCGGCCCAGGAAGGCCTGCACCTCGCCCGCAACCGCCTCCGTGCCATCGGGGCTTCCCGGCCTGCCCGGCGCCAGCGAACAGGTGATGCGCCCGCGCCAGGGGTAGGCCGGTTGCTCCGCCCCGCCATGGGGGTCCGGCCTGCCGTTCCCGAGGGGCACGTCCATCAGCACGAAGGGGTGGAACATCACCTTCAGCCCCCGCCGTTTCATCTCCGTGATGGCGCGGACCACCGATGCGTCGGAGGGCGTTCCGCCGAAGGCCGGCCCGCCGCCGCTGAAACTCACCGCATGCGCCGCCTCGCGCGCCGTGCCGCTCACCTGCCAGGTTTCGGGCGCGGTGCTCTTGGTCCGGCTGTCCACCCCGGGCCTGATCTCGCAGCTCCCGCAGCGCAGGTCGGTTCCGAACCACGCCACCACCAGCGAAGCCGCCTCCACGTTGCGGCACGAGTCCGTGAGTTGCGACAGGGACACGCTGAAATCGCTTTGCGAGGCCGCCGCATGGGCGTTTTCCGGCTCGGTGACGCCCTCCTCCGCCTCGCGCGTCACCACCGTCGTGTCATAACCGAATTCCGTCGAGCCGGGGATGATCGACACCGCCCTGAGCTCCGCCTCGGCACCCCCGGCAGAGCGGATCACCTCGAAGGAGAGCTGCGGCAGCCGGTTCCCGAAATCCGCCAGCGGCAGCCCCTCGAACACGATGTAGGCGACGCCGCGATAGGCGGGCGCGCGGCCCTGCCCCTCGCGCGCCAGGATCAGGCTGTCCGGCTCCTGCGTCTCGTTTCCCGTATGGAGCCTTGCCGTTACCTCCGAAAGGTCGAACGGCTTGCCGTCCGCCCACACCCGGCCGATGCCGTCGATCTCGCCCTCGCACAGCGCCACGGCGAAATTCGCGTAATAGGAATAGGTCTTCACCTTGTTGCGCCGTCCGCCGCCACCCTTACCGCCCTGCGACTCCGTCTGGCGCCGCTCCTCGAAATCCGTGGCCCAGATCACCTGCCCCGCCACGCGCATGCGGCCCCACAGCCTCGGCACGGGCGCCCCCTCGGAAGAGGTCATCACGCGCAGGTCGGAAAGCCGCGGCCCCTTCACGGTGCGGCTCGTGCCGAACATCTGCTGGTCGATGAAGCTGCCCGCCACCGCGCCCAGCGCACGGCCGATCATGCCGCCAATGGGCCCGCCCAGCATGGTGCCGACGGCCGCGCCCGCGGCCTGCAGAACGATCGTCGCCATCAGCCCGCGATCCCCGGAAAGCGGAAGGCGAAGGCCAGGTGCCTCAGCCACCACTGCGAAAGTGCAATCTCCGTCACCGCCGCCCCCTCCTGCGCATGGACCATGCCGTCCCGGGACACGGCGATCCCGGCATGTTTCGCCGGAAGGTGGCCGCGCCAGCGGAACAGCAGCACGTCGCCCGCCATGAACTCCGTACACGGAATTTCCGTCAGGTGGCGGCGCGCCGCCTCCGCCATCGCTTCCGTGCCGCCCTCCTCGGCCCAGCCGGGTGCGTAAGGGGGCGGGGTTTCCGGCTCCTCGCCCATCACCTCGCGCCACACGCCGCGTACCAGGCCGAGGCAATCGGTGCCCACGCCCTTGAGGCTCGCCTGGTGGCGATAGGGTGTGCCCACCCAGCCGCGCGCGGCGGCCACGATGTCTTCCCGCCGCATCACTTGTCTCCCCGCGTCGCGTAGCGCATCACGAAATCATCCCCCGGCATGTGCGGAAATCCGCGGAAATTGGCGGCGTTCATGAACCTGTCGCGGCAGGTGGCGAACTGCCTGTCGCAGCCCGCGTTAAGCAGCACGCGCGCGCCCGCCGGCACCGGCTCCGGCATCGCCTGCCACAGCTCCACCACGCCCGCGCGGTGCACCTTCACCTGCCCCACCCGCCCGGCATTCGTTCCCGTGAGCACGCGCAGCCTTCCGCGCGCGAAGAAGCCCGGCTCGAAATCATCGATCCCCCGCAGCTTGAACAGCCGCCTGCCCTCGCACTCCGTCACTTCGGCTTCCGCATGTTGGTCCGGGTCGGTGAGGTCCACGCCGCAGCGCTGGTCGCCCAGCTCCGCGTCGCAGCCATATTGGAAGATGCGCCCCTGCGGCTGGTTCAGCCGGTGCGCCAGGCCGCGAAGTTCCGCGGTGAAGCCGTTGGGCCCACGCGTCACCTCGCCCAGCTGCCCGCGCTTCAGCAGCACGCGCTGGCTCACCTCCCGCCAGTTGACGCGCCAGACCTCGACCGTCGCATCGTCGAAATCCCCCGCCGCGATCCGGGCCTCAGAGATCCTGCCGGAGGAGAGCGCGCCGGAGGCCTCCAGATTGTCCACCGACAGCCCCAGCGAGGATTCGATCTCGCTCGCCGTGAAGCCCGTCTCCGCCTCATAGGTCAGGCCGCCGAAGGTGAGTGCGCGGTCATGGTCGGTGAAGCCCATTGCCTCGCCGCTCCTCAGCTCCAGCTTCCAGCAATGGCACAGCGTCGTCGCCCCGCTGGCGAGGTGTTGGGCAAGCCCCGGCGGCAGCGCCCTCATGCGCGGATCTCCACCAGCGGGATTTCAGGGATTTCGCCTGCCGCGAACTGCGCGAGGTTGATGCGCAGCTGATCCGTGTCGAAGCGCACCGGCACGTCGAACTCGAAGCCCGCCGTCACGGCGGCACCCTCCGCCGGTATGAACCCGGCCGGAAACGTCACGACGCCTGTGAAATGGTCGACGTCGAAGCCCGTCACCTCCGCACCCGCCACCGCCACGTGCACGCTTCCCCGCACCGGCTTGGTGATGGTGCGCACATAGTCGCGAAGGCCCGCGCCATAGCGCTTCACCAGCTGGAAGCCGGCGGTCACGCCGTCGCCCATGCCCAGCGCCTGGTCGAGGGCCGAAACGCGGGCACCCGGCGCGCAGGATTTCCAGTCCGCATGGTCCTTGAAGCGGAAGCCGTGCAGCATGCCGCGCCGCTCCTCGAAGAAGCGGATCACCTCATGGATGTCGTCGAGCGACCTGACCCCGAAGCCCGCCTCGTAGCGCCGGCGGGAGTCCGCCCAGCGGCTGTTGCGCTGCTCCGCGCCAGAGCCCGTCACCACGATCTCGGTGCGCCGCTCCGGCCCGCCGGAACGGCCACGCGCGATCGCCACGGGAAAGCGCACATCGTCGAAACTCATGTCACAGGTTCCTCTGCCCGCGCGCCACCGCGCGGGTGATCAGTGCCGCCACCTGCCCCTGCGACTGGCGGAAGCCCGCCGCGTCCGGTGTCGCGATGTTCACCGTGACACTCACCTTCGCCCCCCCGCCGCGCACACCCAGCTTCCCGTCCGGTCCCCGCGCCAGCGGCATGATCGCCTCGGGCCCCGCCTCGCCCATCAGCCCCGTGGCCCCGCCCCGCATGGGAAACAGCACGGGCGAATTCACCACGCCCCCGTCGGCGAAGGGCGTCACCCTGCCCATCGCGCTGCCGATCGCCGCGCCCAGGGGCTTCAGCGCCGCCGACAGCGCCATGCGGGAGAGGGACAATGCCAGCCCCTTCAGCACGTCCTGCAGGCTCCGGCCCTGAAGGGCCGCGCCTGCGAAGGCGCTGGCCAGCCGGTTGCCCAGCCCCTGCGCCAGCCGGTCAAGCTCGCCCATCTGCGTCTTCAGCGCCTCGGTCTCGAGGCCCAGTCTCTCGATCTTCTGCGTCATGTCCCATCCGGAAAGCGTTGCATCAGTTTCTCGAAGTCCTCGCGCCCCGGCGTCTCGCACCCGGCGCGCGGGAAGGCGGCGGCGATCTCGCGCGGGCTCGCCGCCCAGAAGTCGCGTGGCGACAGCCTCAACAGGCCTAACCCTGCGAACATGAACTCGGCCCACGGAAACTGCCCGCTCATGCGAAGGTCGCCTTCAGCAGCCGGATGACGATGGCGAGATAGCCCGCCACGCCGCCCTCCACCGTCATTGCCGCGACCTCCTCGTCCGTCACGGCATTGCCTGCACCGCGAAGCCCCGCGCCGATCACGAGGATCGCGTCCTTCGCCCCGATGCGCCCCGCCTCGAAGCGCTGCGCGATGGCGAGCAGGTCCTCGCCGCCATAGGCGTGTTCGATCTCGGCGAGCGCCCCCAGCGTCAGGCACAGCACATAGCGCCGTCCCGAAAGCTCGGCCTCGATCTCGCCCCTGTGGATGTTCGCCATGGATCAGAGCGCCGTGAAACTGATTTCGCCGGCGGATTCGAGGGCGAGGTCGAAGGTTACCTCCCCGTCGTGCCGCCCGCCGAATTCCAGGCTCGCGATCTGGAACGGGCCCTCGATCACGCCGAAATCCGGCACCACCACCTGCCACGCCCGGATCGCGCCCGCGAAGAAGGTGCCCCGGATCACTGCATCCGATCCCGCATCCCGGAAGATGCCGGAGCCCTTGATGGCGGCGGACTTGAGCCCCGCCCCGGAGAGCAGCTCCCGCCACTGGCCCGCACTCTCCTGGTGCGTCACGTCAACCGCGCCCGCGTTGAAGCTGATGGCATTGCTCCTGAGGCCCGCCACCGTCTGGAAACCGCCATTGCCGTCGGCGTCGACCTTCAGCAGAAGGTCGCGCCCTTTCTGTGCGCCCATGTCGCTTGCTCCTAAAGTGGTTCCGTCGCGGCGCGGAACCTCACGTTCGCGCCGAATGTCTCGCCGTCCCGCCCGCGCGTGACGCTCCAGAACACGATCCTGAGATTGACCAGACGGTGCCCGGCCAGGCTCAGGGACGCGCCGTCCAGCACCGCCTCGATCTCGTCGAGGATCTGCTGCGCCAGGCTCCTGCCACGGCTGCCGCTGCGCACCGCAAGCGTCACGAAATGCTCATGCGCCTTCTGCTCCGCCGTGCTCCAGTCGCGCGTCTCGATCGCGTCGAAGCTCACCAGGGGCTCCTTCGCCCCGCGCGGCAACTCCTCGTGCACATGCGCCCCGCCCAGCAACAGCCTGAGCGGCGCATGAGCGATGAGGGCGGCACGCATCGCCTCCGTCAGCGCCTGCCCCGGGTTCACAGCCGCACCTCGCGAAACGGCTGGAGCAACGCATCCACCGCCTTCGGCAGGCCGGGGGCCGCTGCCTCGCCGCGGTGCGCATACCAGTGCGCCACCAGCATCAGCACAGCCTGGCGCAGCGGCGGCGGCACGCTCTCAGGCACCGCGCCGAAGCCTGCCTCGACCGTCACCGCGATGCCGTTGACCGCGCGCCCCGGCCGCTGCCACTGGCGGGAACCCCGCAGCATCAGCCGCGCCGGCCGTGAGGCGAAGTCCACCACGTAATGCGACGGCTCGATCACCGCCTTTTCGCCCTCCTCGCCGAACACCGCAAGTTCCGTCACCTCGCGCAGCGGCGCGAGCGGGATGCCGATCACGCCATCCTCCGGCCAGCGGTCGCGGAACAGGGTCCAGCCCTGGGCCAGGAACAAAAGCCCCGTCCGCGCCTCCGCCACGCGCCTCGCGGAGGCGATGAGCGCGCCGATCAGCGCGTCCTCTTCCCCATGCGTGATGCGCAGATGCGCCTTGGCCTCGGCGGTGGAGACAGGCTCCACCGCCGGGGCAGTCACCAGGATCGCCGCCATCCCCGTCACGACACGCCGAACTTCATCAGCTTGATCGCCTCGAAGTTCTGCACCCCGCCGCCCACGCGCTTCGTCGTGTAGAACAGCACGTATGGTTTGGCGGAATAGGGGTCGCGCAGCACCCGCACGCCGATGCGGTCGACGATCAGGTAGCCGCTGGCGAAATCGCCGAAAGCGAGTGCGAAGCTGTCGGCGGCGATGTCCGGCATCGCCTCCGATTCCGCGATGGCGAAGCCCATCAGCGTGGCCCGCCCGTCGGGGCGGATCGCGGGCTGCCAGATGTAGTTGCCGTCCGCGTCCTTGAACTTGCGGATGGCGCTTTGCGTCCTGCGGTTCATCACCCAATGCGCATTCTGCCGGTGCCCGGCCTTGAGGGCATAGGCGAGGTCGATCAGCCGGTCGGATGGGCTGGCGGCCGCGAAATTCCCCGCCACTCCGGTGGCGAGGTATCCGATGGAGCCCCAGTTCCATGCGGCATCCGCCACCTTCGCGTAATCGAGGAAGCCCTTGGGCCGGTTCACGCCATTGCCGGTCACGAAGGCCGCACCCTCCTGCTCGGCGAAGGCCTGCTGCACCTCCTGCGCGATCCACTGCTCCAGGTTCACCGCCGCGTCGTCGAGCAGCGCCTGCGTGGCGGACGGCATGGCATAGAGCTCCATGGTGGGGAAGCTCAGTTCCGCCAGCGTGGCCGAAGCCGTCTCGGGCCGCGCCGCCGTCTCGCCCACCCAGCCCGCCGCGAAGCCCGTGATCATGAAGGGCTTCTTGAAATGTGAGGCGGACACCTGCCGCACGCTCGCAATGGCGCGGATGGGTGAGAGATTGGCCAGCCTCTCGCCGATCTGGGCCTCGACCTCCGGCGGCACCAGGAAGCCGCCGTCCGCGCTGGAGGCAACCGACATCGCCTTCGCCTCGAGCGCCGCAAGCCCGTGGCTTTCGCCCTTGCGCACATAGCTCTCGAAGGCCTGCTTGTGCTCGCGCATGGCGGGCGGCGCCGCCGTCTCGGCCGAAAGCTGCGGGCGGCGCGACTTCAGGGTCAGCTCGTCGAGCCTGGCCTTCGCCTCGTCCACCGCGCGGTTGATGCGCTCCACCTTCTCGGAGGTCACCACATCCGCCGAAAGCTTCGCCTCGATCTCCGCGAGGCGCTCGTCATTCGCCTCCCTGAACGCCTCGAAGGCCTGCATCATGTCGCCGAAGGCGACCTTTGTCTCCAATCCGCCGTCCATTACCTGACTGTCCTTTCTGATGTTGAAACGAAGGAAACCCGCGCTCCGGGGAGCATCGGGAAGGTCACGAGGGAAATCTCCCAGAGGTCGATCTCGGTCAGCAGCCGCGAGGCCGTGGCCTTGTCGCGCCGCGCCCGCACGGTGCGAAAGCCGATGGACAGCCCGTCGAGGCCGCGCGTCTCCAGCAGCGAGAACAGCTCCCGCCCGCGCTGCACATTGCGGTCGAGGCGGCCCGTCACATGCAGGCCCTTGGGTGTTTCGTGCATGTCCACCCAGCTCCCCACGGGCTCCGCGGCGTCATGGTGGAACAGCATCCGCACGTCCTTCGGCGAGCGCCGCCTCAGCGAGGCCGCGAAGGCCCCCGGCATCACGATGTCGCCAGACTGGTCCCGCTCGCCGAACAGGCTCGCGTAACCGACGAACACCCCCGAACCGGAACAGGCGCACAGCGGCTGCCCCAGCCGGCTCTTTTCCCGGCGGGTTTGCATAGTTGGAACTCCGAATTGATGTGATGTGTCTGTGTGAGGGTCCCTACGCCGCGCGCCCCTCGAGCCCGCACGCCTTCCCAACCTCACCCATGCGCCGACTTGATCGGCGCATCCTTTCCCGCCCCCTCCCGGAAAAGGACACGCGGGTCACGCCCGCGTGTGATGAGGTGAAACGCCATACCCCACCGCCGCGCGCTTCTCGTCGTCGGTCAGGAAGTCCGCGCGTCCCACCCGCGCCCACAGCGCCTCGCGGTCAGCGGCCAGCGCCTCCACCTGGTCGAGGTCGTGCGTGAGGCGCTGCGCGCCCGAACACAGGAAGCCCGTCATCGCCTCCGCCACGCGGCTCGCCAGCGGCAGCACCGTCTGCCGCCAGAAGCTGCGGTTCGCCTCCATGTAGTTGGCGAAGGTGTTGTCGCCGGGAATGCCCAGCAGCATCGGCGGCACGCCGAAGGCGAGCGCGATCTCGCGCGCCGCGCCGTCCTTGGCGGCCATGAATTCCATGTCCCTCGGGCTGTAGCCCATTTCCTTCCAGTCGAGCCCGCCTTCCAGCACCATCGGCCGCCCGGCATTGGAGGCCCCCTGGTAGCTCGCCTCCAGCTCCCGCTTCAGCCGCTCGAACTGCTCCGCCGTCAGCGCGCCGTCGCCCGCCGCATAGACCAGCGCGCCCGAAGGCCGCGCCGAATTGTCCAGCATCGCCTTGTTCCAGGCGGAGGCCGCATTGTGCGTGTCGATCGCGCGCTGCGCGGCTTCGAGCGGCGAGAGGCCGTAATGGTCGTTCAGCGGGTTGAACAGGCGCAGGTGCAGCACGTTCTCGCGCGGCAGCCGCACGGATTGTCCGTTGACGGAATATTCATAGGCCTCCGCCCAGCCGTTGCCGGAGGCCACCGCCTTCATCCGGTCCGGTCTCAGCGCGTGCAGCTCGCGCACCGCGCCGCCGATCTCCACCTTCTCCACATAGGCATTGCCGGAGACGAGCAGGAAGCCAATGAGCTGCTCCCCGAACTCCCGCCCGGGCTGGCCCGGATTGGGCTTGCGCAACAACTCCAGCAGCGGATGCGCGGCAATCTCGCGCTCACCCTCATACATCAGCCAGGGCAGCGCGCCCGCGGCCTCCGCGATCATCCGCACCGCGCGGTAGCCCACGGCATTGGACTCGAAGCCCTCCTTCGCCAGCGCCGCATAATTGCGCGGCGTCCACTGCGGCCGCCCCGCCTGGTGCAGCGCAATCAGCGGCGCCACGGCGGAGCGCTTGGTTTCCGCGGAGAAAAAGCGTCTTATCTTGTGAAACATGGCAGCCCCATCCTCCAGTATTTGCCGTCACCCCGGCGAAGGCCGGGGTCCAGCTTCGGGCGTTGGCCAAGCTGAAAGACAGCTGGATCCCGGCCTTCGCCGGGATGACGCCGCAAGAAGAAATTCACACCACCCGCACCCGCGGCTCGGCCTTCCGCCGCAGCAGCAACTCGCTCACCGCCCACACCAGCGCGTCCATGCGGTCGGGGCTCTTCATCCCCTCGCCAATGGCGCTGCACATCTCGTCTTCCAACTCCGGGAAGACGCCCGCATGGCGCACGCGGCCCTGTTCATAAAGCGCCGCCACCGGCTCGGCCCGCGCGCGCTTGCCCCGCGTCGCGTGAACGGCGCGGAAGCTCAGGCCGGGGTCCACCTCGCGCAGGATCTGCTCCACCATGGCCCCGCCCTGGTTCACCTCCGCCACCACGCGGCTCGCACCGCGCGCATGATAGAGGGAGACGACGCGCTCCGCCCAGGCGATGGGCTTGGCGCGCTCCAGCGAATGGTCGTCCAGCACATAGGCGATGCCGTCCACCCCCAGCCCGGCGCAGACGATGCCGCAGGCATTGGCCTTCTTTCCGTGGCTCGCCGGCGGGTCCACCGCGATCACGATGCGCGCCATCTCCGGCGGCAGCTTCACGCGGCCCCCCTCGATCAGCGCGCGGCGGAACAGCGCGTCCGGATCGTCCTCGATCAGCTCGCCGTCCAGCTCCTGCCGGCCCAGCCGCGTGCCGCCATAGCGGTCCGTCACATCGGCGAGGAAGCTCTTCGCAAGGTTCGTCTCGTTGTCGATGGTGGCCGTGCGCGTCACCACCGTGGCGGCATCGCCCAGCAGCTTCTTCACCAGCGGCACGGGCCTCGGCGTGGTGGTGATCACGGCGCGCGGCCGCTCGCCCAGGCGCAGCGCGAAGGCCAGCATGTCCCAGGCCGCGTCGGCCAGCCGCCACTTCGCCAGCTCGTCGCACCAGGCCGCGTCGAACTGCGGCCCGCGCAGGGATTCCGGCTCATCCGCCGAGAACACCTGCGCGATGGCGCCGTTTGGCCAGGTGATCAGCCGCTTGGACGGTTCGTAATGCGGGCGCTCGTCCTCCTCGTGGATGGCGAGAAGGCCGGACTTTCCCTCGATCATCACCGCGCGGGCCTGTTCCAGCGTCGGCCCGATGATGGCGATGCGCTCGGCATGGGCCTCGTCGGCCCGCCAGTCGCCCAGCGCCTGTGCGCGCACCCATTCGGCTCCGGCGCGGGTCTTGCCCGCGCCGCGCCCGCCCATGATCAGCCAGTTGCGCCAGTCGGGCTCATCGGGCGGAAGCTGCTTGCCCGCCCGGCCCCACATCCGCCAGTCGCGGTTCAGCATCTTCTGCTCCCGCCGCCCCAGCCTTGCCTGCATCCAGGCGAGCTCGCTCGGCGAGAATTTCCCGCTGCAGTCCCATAAGCTTCTGCGCAAGAGCCACACGCTCGGCGTCATCGAAGCGCTTGTCGTGCTTGCGCTTGGCGATGCGCCGTGCGCGTTCCTTGCGTTCGAGTTCAAGAACCTTCTCCAGCGTCCTGACCAGCGTGTTCATCGCCCTGATGTCGCGTTCGCTCGTGGCGGCGCTCGCCTCCGCCGAGAGCGAGCCGATCTGGGCCTCGAATTCGGAAAGCCTCTGCTGCAGCAGCGCCTTGAAGCGGCTCAGCGTCTCGCGCGTGCCCTGCGGCTTCTTGCGGGCCGCATGGCCCCTGAGCTTCCAGCCCTCGATCCGCGCCCGCGCCGCCAGCGCCTGCCGCGTGATGCCTGCGTCCCGGGCGATCACCGTCACCGCCTCGATCCCGTTTTCGTATCTCTCCCGCACCCGCGCCCATAGGGCAGCGGGCGCCGGTTCATCACCGCCGCCGCTCATCGTCTCACCCATTTGTGGAGTATGCCCTTTCATGCCCGAAGGAGCGCGCGCTGTCAAGGACTATTTTCCGATTAAAGGAATTTCCTTTTGCGCTTGAACCCTCGCGCGCGCGGGCTATTCCTCCCGCCCATGGATATCCGCCAGCTTCAGTACCTCGCGGCCTTGGCGCGCGAAAAGCACTTCACCCGCGCCGCCCAGGCCTGCCACGTCACGCAGCCCACGCTCTCAGGCAGAATCCGCCAGCTGGAACAGGAGCTGGGCGTCCCCATCGTGGAGCGCGGCCAGCGCTACATCGGCTTGACGCCCGAGGGCGAGCGCGTCCTCAAATGGGCGCATCTCATCCTGGACAACTGGCAGTCCCTCACCCAGGAGCTCGCCACCATCCGCTCGAAAAAGGGTGAGCTCGTGGGCCGCCTCACGCTCGGCGTCATCCCATCCGCCCTGCCGAAGGTGTCCATGCTGACCCGCCTGATGGAGCGCGAGCACCCCCGCGTCGAATTCACCGTGCTCTCCCAGTCCTCGGAGGAAATCCTCAGGAACCTGCACGAGCACGTCATCGACGCCGGGATCACCTATCTGGACAATGAGCCCGTCGAAGGGCTCATGCGCCACCCGCTCTATGTCGAGCACTATTGCCTCTTCGTCGGGGAAACGTCTCCGCATGCGGAGAAATCCGCCGTCACCTGGACCGAGGCCGCCCAGGAGCCCCTCTGCCTCCTCACCCCCAACATGCAGAACCGCCGCATCATCGACCGGGCCTTCGCGGTGGCCAACGCCCACCCTTCGCCCCGCCTCGAGACCAACTCGATCATGAACCTTCTGGCCTCGGTTAAGTCCATGGGGCTGGCCTCCATCATGCCGGAATATTTCATCAACGTGCTGGGCCACCTCGAAGGCGTGCGCGCCGTGCCCCTGGTGGAACCCCGGGTTGAGCACGCGGTGGGCCTCGTCGGCCTGCCGCGCGAGCCGCTCTCCCCCCTCGTCTCCGCCCTCTTCGCCGCCGCCCGCAGCCTCAAGGCTTGATCTGGCTCAAGGACGGCCGCCGCCCACGCGGCAAAGGTGCGCCCCAAGGAGCACCACCATGAAGCTGACCCCCGACAAGTCCCACGCCTTCTGCGAAACCCACCAGCGCTACGTCTCCCTTAACCAGACCGAAGGCCACTGCCGCGACGAGCACCACTGCAACGACGAGGCCTGCCCGCTGGAACAGCAGTTCGGCCGCCCCCGTTTCGCCCGCGCGCTGGAGATCATGGCCGCCGGAATGGGCCAGGCGGCGGGGAAGACCGCCGGCTGACCCTTGGATTGGGGGGCCGCGGCCCCGGGCCGCCCCCCCAATCGGTCACGCCTATGGCTTCATCGAAGGCGTCAATTGGAATTTACACCCGGCATGCGCCATTAAGTGCGACATGTCTGGAAAACGCACCCTGCTCGATCTTTCCCCGCGCGAGGCGACGGCCGCCCGGGAGATCGCCCTCCGCTACGGCAACCGCGCTGATGCGCTGCTGGAAATCCTGCATGACCTGCAGGAGGATCTGGGCTTCATCCCCGAGGCCGCGCTTCCGGCGCTGGCCAAGGCGCTGAACCTGTCCCGCGCCGAGGTGCACGGCGTCGTCACCTTCTATCATGACTACCGGCGCGAACCCGCCGGCCGCCACGTCATCAAGGTCTGCCGGGCCGAGGCCTGCCAGTCGATGCGCGGAAATGAACTCAGCGCCATGATCGAGCGTTTCCTCAAGGTGAAACTGGGCCAGACCACCGCCGATGGCGCGATCACGGTCGAGGCCGTCTATTGCCTCGGAAACTGCGCATTGGCGCCCGCCGTCATGGTGGACGGCAAGCTCGTCGGCCGGGTCGACGCGGCCAAGTTCGAGAAGATCGTCGCGGAGTGCCGGGCATGAGCAGGATTTTCGTTCCCCGCGATTCGGCCGCCCGCTCGGTGGGCGCCGACGAGGTCGCGACCGCCCTTGGCCTCGCCGGCCATGACGTGGTCCGCAACGGCTCCCGGGGCCTCCTCTTCCTGGAGCCGCTGGTCGAGGTGGAAACCCCGGCAGGCCGTATCGCCTATGGCCCGGTGACGGAGGCGGACGTTCCCTCCCTGCTGGCCGCCATCGCAGGCGACGGCCAGCACCCCCTGCGCCTGGGCAATATCGAGGAGCACCCCTACCTCAAGAACCAGGAGCGCCTCACCTTCGCCCGCTGCGGCATCACGGACCCGGTGTCCATTGCCGATTACGTCAGGCTCGGCGGCTTCGAGGGCCTGAAGAAGGCCCTTTCCATGCCGGGTGCGGCCATCGTGGCCGAGGTCACCGAATCTGGCCTGCGCGGCCGGGGCGGTGCTGGCTTCCCCACCGGCCTCAAGTGGAAGACGGTGCATGACGCAGCGTCAGACCAGAAATATATCTGCTGCAATGCCGATGAGGGCGACTCAGGCACCTTCGCCGACCGCATGGTGATGGAGGGCGACCCCCTCATGCTCATCGAGGGCATGACCATCGCCGGCCTCGCCGTGGGCGCCACCAAGGGTTACGTCTACATCCGCTCGGAATATCCGGACGCCATCGCCACCATGAAGGAGGCGATCGCCGCCGCCGTGGCCGCGAAGTGGCTGGGCGCGAACATTCAAGGCACGGACAAATCCTTCGACCTCGAAGTCCGCCGCGGGGCCGGCGCCTATATCTGCGGCGAAGAGACGGCCATGCTCGAATCGATCGAGGGCCGCCGCGGCATGGTGCGCTTCAAGCCGCCGATCCCCGCCATCGAAGGCCTGTTCGGCAAGCCCACCGTCATCAACAACGTGCTGAGCTTCGCCGCCGTGCCCTTCATCCTGGCCAAGGGCGGTGCAGCCTACAAGAATTACGGCATGGGCCGCTCGCGCGGCACGCTGCCCTTCCAACTCGCGGGCAACATCAAGCAGGGCGGCCTGGTCGAGAAGGCCTTCGGCGTCACCCTGCGTGAGCTGGTCGAGGGCTTCGGCGGCGGCACCTTCACGGGCAAGCCGATCCGCGCCATCCAGGTGGGCGGCCCGCTCGGCGCCTATGTGCCCGCCTCGCAGATGGACATGGCCATGGACTATGAGACCTTCGCCGCCGCCCAGGCCATGGTCGGCCACGGCGGCATCGTGGTCTTCGACGAGAGCGTGGACATGGCCCAGCAGGCCCGCTTCGCCATGGAATTCTGCGCGGTTGAATCCTGCGGCAAGTGCACGCCCTGCCGCATCGGCTCGACCCGCGGCGTGGAGGTGATCGACAGGATCATCGCCGGCGAGGACCGCGACGCCAACCTGATCCTGCTCGACGACCTCTGCCAGACCATGACGGATGGTTCGCTCTGCGCCATGGGCGGCCTCACCCCCATGCCGGTGATGAGCGCGCTGAAGCACTTCCCCGAAGATTTCGACAAGCCCGCCCGGCTTGCAGCCGAATAAGGAGCCACGCGACATGACTCTGATCAAGGAAACGGATTACGGCACGCCCAAGGCCACCTCGGAGAAGATGGTGACGCTGGAGATCGACGGCCAGCAGGTGACAGTGCCGGAAGGCACCTCCATCATGCGCGCCGCGATGGAACTCGGCACCAAGATCCCGAAGCTCTGCGCCACCGACATGCTGGACGCCTTCGGCTCCTGCCGCCTCTGCCTCGTGGAAATCGAGGGCCGCCGCGGCACGCCCGCCTCCTGCACCACACCCGTCGCCCCCGGCATCAAGGTGAAGACCCAGACCGACCGCCTCGCCAAGCTGCGCAAGGGCGTGATGGAACTCTACATCTCCGACCACCCGCTGGACTGCCTCACCTGCGCCGCGAACGGCGATTGCGAATTGCAGGACATGGCCGGCGCCGTGGGCCTGCGCGAGGTGCGCTATGGCTATGAGGGCGAGAACCACGTCTTCGCCAAGCGCGCCGACGGCTCGCAGAACATCCAGTACAAGCCGAAGGACCAGTCGAACCCCTATTTCACCTTCGACCCGGCAAAGTGCATCGTCTGCTCGCGCTGCGTGCGCGCCTGTGAGGAGGTTCAGGGCACCTTCGCGCTGACCATCGAGGGCCGCGGCTTCGACAGCCAGGTCTCCGCCGGCATGGACGAGGCCTTCCTCGATTCGGAATGCGTATCCTGCGGCGCCTGCGTGCAGGCCTGCCCGACGGCGACGCTGACCGAGAAGTCGGTGATCGAGATGGGCCAGCCGGAGCACTCGGTCGTCACCACCTGCGCCTATTGCGGTGTGGGCTGCTCCTTCAAGGCGGAGATGAAGGGCGACGAGGTCGTCCGCATGGTGCCTTTCAAGGATGGTGGCGCGAATGAGGGCCACTCCTGTGTGAAGGGCCGCTTCGCCTGGGGCTACACCACGCACAAGGACCGCATCACCACCCCGATGATCCGTGAACGGATCACCGATCCCTGGAAGGTCGTGTCCTGGGACGAGGCCATCGGCTATGCCGCCTCGCGCTTCAAGACCATTCAGGAGAAGTACGGCCGCACCTCGATCGGCGGCATCACCTCGTCCCGCTGCACCAATGAGGAAGTCTTCGTGGTGCAGAAGATGATCCGCGCCGCCTTCCATAACAACAACGTCGATACCTGCGCCCGCGTCTGCCATTCGCCCACGGGCTATGGCCTGTCGCGCACCTTCGGCACGTCGGCCGGCACGCAGGACTTCAAGTCGGTCGAGGCGTCCGACGTCATCATCCTGATCGGCGCCAACCCGACGGACGCCCACCCCGTCTTCGGCTCGCGCATGAAGAAGCGCATCCGGGAGGGCGCCAGGCTCATTGTCGTCGACCCGCGCAAGATCGACCTCGTGGACAGCCCGCACGTCAAGGCCTCGCACCACCTGCAGCTCCGCCCCGGCACCAATGTGGCAGTGGTCAACGCCATCTCCCACGTCATCATGACGGAGGGTCTGGAGAACCGCGCCTACATCAATGAACGCTGCGACCCGGTGGAGTTCGCCCGCTGGGAGGCCTTCATCAAGGAAGAGCGCAACTCTCCGGAAGCCCTCGAGCCCGTCACCGGCGTTCCGGCGGCGGAAGTCCGCGCCGCGGCCCGGCTCTATGCCACGGGCGGCAATGGCGCCATCTACTACGGCCTCGGCGTGACCGAGCACAGCCAGGGCTCCACCATGGTCATGGGCATGGCGAACCTCGCCATGGCCACGGGCAATGTGGGCCGCAACGGCGTGGGCGTGAACCCGCTGCGTGGGCAGAACAATGTGCAGGGCTCCTGCGACATGGGTTCCTTCCCGCACGAGTTCTCCGGCTACCGCCATGTCGGCGACGACACGGTGCGCCAGATGTTCGAGACCGTGTGGCAGACCCACCTCGACAATGAGCCGGGCCTGCGCATCCCCAACATGTTCGACGCCGCCATCGAAGGCACCTTCATGGGCCTGTTCGTGCAGGGCGAGGACATCGCCCAGTCGGACCCGAACACCAAGCACGTGAACCGCGCGCTGGAGTCGATGGAATGCGTCGTCGTGCAGGACCTGTTCCTGAACGAGACCGCCGCCTTCGCCCATGTCTTCCTGCCCGGCACCTCCTTCCTCGAGAAGGACGGCACCTTCACCAACGCCGAGCGCCGGATCAACCGTGTACGGATGGTCAAGGCCCCGATGCAGGGCAAGCATGAGTGGCAGGCCGTGTGCGAGCTGGCCACCGCCATGGGCTATCCCATGAGCTACGACAGCGCCTCCGAGATCATGGACGAGATCGCGCGCGTGACGCCGACCTTCGCCGGCGTCTCCTTCGCCAAGCTCGACACGCTGGGCTCCGTGCAGTGGCCGTGCAATGACAAGGCGCCGGAAGGCACCCCCCTCATGCATGTCGGCGGCTTCGTCCGCGGCCAGGGCCGCTTCGTGGTCACCGAATTCGTGCCGACGTCGGAGCGCACCAACCGGTCCTTCCCGCTGATCCTGACGACGGGCCGCATCCTGTCCCAGTACAATGTCGGCGCCCAGACGCGGCGCACCGACAATGTGGCCTGGCACCAGGAGGACCTGCTCGACATCCACCCGCATGACGCGGAGGTGCGCGGCATCAAGGATGGCACCATGGTGTCGATCTCCAGCCGCGTGGGCGCCACGACGCTCCGCGCCCGGATTTCGGAACGCATGCCGCAGGGCGTCGTCTACACCACCTTCCACCACCCGGTGTCGGGCGCCAACGTGATCACCACCGAGAATTCGGACTGGGCCACGAACTGCCCCGAATACAAGGTGACCGCGGTGCAGGTCTCCCTCTCCAACCAGCCCTCCGACTGGCAGAAGGAATGGGAAGAGCGCGAGGAAGAGAACAAGCGCATCGCCGCGAAGCTGGTGGCCGCGGAGTGAGCGACCGCCGTGCCATGAAGCGCGCCCGTTCCCCGGTTCATCCGGGGGAGGAGGAGGCTTTGCGCACGTCGGTTCCCGCCCGCGGGATCCTCCACACGCTCGCGGGCGACGAGGAGACGGTCTGGCAGGTGCCGGAGGAAGTGCCGCTGGCCGTGCAGTTCAACTCCCAGAACTACGCGGTGATGATGGGCACGCCCGCCGACTTCGAGGATTTCGCGGTGGGCTTCGCCATCGCGGAAGGCATCATCGCGCAGGCCTCGGACGTGACGGGCGTGCTGGTGCTCCCCACCGATCAGGGCTATGCGATCGACCTTTCGGTTGCGGAAGAGAAGATCAACCGGGCCCGCATGGCCCGGCGCTCGCTCGAAGGCCGCACGGGCTGCGGCCTCTGCGGCATCGAGGACATGAAGGACGCGATCCGCATGCCGGGGGGCAGCCTGCCCGCCGTGCGCTTGAGCCCGCAATCCGTGGCCCGTGCCTATGTGGAACTTCCCGCCCACCAGCCGATGAGCCGGGTGAACCGCACGGTGCACGCCGCCGCATGGTGCTCCGTGGACGGAGAAATCCTCCTCTCGCGCGAGGACGTCGGCCGCCACAACGCGCTGGACAAGCTGATCGGCGCGCTGGCCCGCGAGGGCCGCGACCTGGCCTCAGGCTTCGTGCTGATGTCCAGCCGCTGCAGCTTCGAACTCGTCCAGAAATGCGCCATCGCAGGCATCGGCGCGCTGGCCACGGTCTCGGCACCCACCGCACTGGCCCTGTCGCTCGCGCGGCAGGCCAACCTCAAACTCGCCGCGCTCGCGAGCCGCGGCGTCATGATCTTCGACAAGGACTGAGAATGCAGCAGCAGGACATGCTCCGGATGGCGAACCAGATCGCCTCCTTCTTCAACGGCTCCGGCCCCGAGGCGGCGGTGAAGGACGCCGCCGAGCACATCAACAAGTTCTGGGACCCCCGCATGCGCGCCGCGCTCGTGGCCCATCTGGATGCGGGCGGCGAGGGGCTGGACGAGACGATCGTCAAGGCCGCGGGGCTGATCAAGAGGCCGAAGACGGCGGCGGCGGCATAGTCTGTCTTCTCCCGCTCCTTCAGCGGGAGAAGAGGGAAAGCCCGCCGTGACCACGATGCGGAGTTTGCGGTCCCTCACCTACCCCAACTGCGTTGGGGGCCCCTCCTCTCCCGCCTGGCGGGAGAGAACGACAAGGCTATTTCACCATCTTCCGTCTCGCCTTCGGCAGCCGCCACAGATGGTCGACCAGTTCCTCGACCGTGATCCCCTCTTCCGAATAGCATTCCCCCGCCACCGTGATCCCGGCCTCGGCCACCGTCTCGGGCGTGCCTGACACCAGCGGGTGCCACCAGGGGAGCTTCTTGCCTTCGTCAAGCAGGCGGTAGGCGCAGGTTTCGGGGAGCCAGCCCAAGGCCCCGACGTTTTCCGGCGTTAAAGCCACGCAATCCGGCACCTTCGCCTGGCGGTTCGCATAGTCGGTGCAGCGGCATGTCTTCAGATCGAGCAGCTTGCACGCGGCCCGCGTGTAGAGGAAGCGGCCTGTATCCTCGTCCTCCAGCTTGTTGAGGCAGCAGCGGCCGCAGCCGTCGCAGAGCGATTCCCACTCCGCGCGCGTCATTTCGGCGAGGGTCTTGGTCTTCCAGAAGGGCGGCTGATCGGTCATGCGGCAGGCTTATGCCATGGAACCGCGGCGGAAAGCCAACCCGGCACTGGCGCTTCCGGAACAGCCGCTGTAGCTTTCGCATTGGTAGCGGTTTGCCGGCATGGGCCCAGGCCCGTTTTGGTCACAATCGCCTCCTAATTGGCTCCGAATTCCCAGAACGGTCGGTAGAGTGCCCAAAGTTCCCTCGCGTGAGTCGATTACCGGAAAGCTGTGGCGGGCCGACGGCGCCGTCAGCTCCGCCGTGTTCGAGACCTGGGACTTCCTGAAGCGCCGCCATTCGGCCTATCTGACCTTCCTCGAGCATTTCCGCATCCGCGGCCTCAAGCGGGTGGTCATCGACCTGCTGGACGATGCGGTGACCTTCGGCGTCATCGCCTGCTTCGTGCTGCTGGCCTATGCGCTACCGCCCTTCTCCGGCACGGGCGACGTGTGGAACCGCGGCCGCGAATATGCCGTGACCTTCACCGACGCCGACGGCGAGATCATCGGCCGCCGCGGCATCCGCCAGGACGACGCGATCCCGCTCTCGGAGATTCCGCCCCACATGATCAGGGCGGTGCTGGCCACCGAGGACGCCCGCTTCTTCGACCATTTCGGCGTGGACGTGATCGGCACCTTCCGCGCCATCATCCAGAACGCACGGGCAAACGACGTGGTGCAGGGCGGCTCGTCCCTCACCCAGCAGGTGGCGAAGAACCTGTTCCTCTCGCCGGAGCGGACGATCCGCCGCAAGGTGCACGAGGCCTTCCTCTCGCTGTGGATCGAGGCGCGGCTTTCGAAGGAGGAGATCCTCAAGCTCTATCTCGACCGCTCCTATCTGGGCGGCGGCGCCTATGGCATCGAGGCGGCCTCCCAGTTCTATTTCGGCAAGTCGGTGCGGGACATCACGCTGCCCGAAGCCGCGATGCTGGCGGGCCTGTTCAAGGCGCCCACCAAATACGCGCCTCACCAGAACCTCGCGGTGGCCCGGGCGCGCGCCAACACGGTGCTCTATCGCATGCTGGACGCGGGCTTCATCACCCAGGGCGAGTTGCTGCAGGCCCGGCGCGAGCCGGCGGTGGCGATCGCCCAGTCGATCGCCGACAGCCCGAACTGGTTCCTCGACTGGGCCTACCGCGACACGCTGCGCGTGATCGACGAGAAGGGCCTCACCGGCGACTATGTGCTGGAGGTGAAGACCACGATCAACCTGCCCCTCCAGACGGCGGCGCAGAAGATCATCAACGAGGAACTGGCGCTGAACGGCGAGCCCTATCACGTGGCCCAGGCCGCCGCGGTGGTGATGGCGCCGGACGGCGCGGTTCGGGCCATCGTCGGCGGCAAGGACTACGAGACGAGCCAGTTCAACCGCGCGACGGACGCGCTGCGCCAGTCGGGCTCCTCCTTCAAGCCCTTCGTCTACATGGCCGCCCTCCTCAAGGGCTACACGCCGTCCGACACGGTGGTGGACGGGCCGGTTTCGGTCGGCAACTGGGCGCCGCGGAACTACACCAACAAATACAAGGGCCGCACCACGCTGACCGACGCGCTGGCGCATTCCTACAATTCGATCCCCGTGAAGCTGATGATCGACATCGGCCGGACCGCCATCATCAACACGGCGCACATGGCGGGCATCAAGGGCGAGCTGGAGACCTGGGCGCCCATGGTGCTGGGCACCAGCGCGCTCTCCCTCATGGATCTCACCACGGGCTACATTCCCTTCGCCTCCGGTGGCTTCCCGGCAACCCCCTATGCCGTGCTCGAGATCAGGCGCTCCAACGGCGACGTGCTCTACCTGCGCGGCACGGAGGGAAACATGCCGCCGCGCCGCGTCTTCCCGGAGGAAAAGGTGGCGGAGCTCAACACCATGCTCTCCGCCGTGGTGAAGTCCGGCACCGGGCGGCGCGCCGACTTGGGGTTTGCGCCCCAGGCCGGCAAGACCGGCACAAACCAGGGTTATCGTGACGCCTGGTACATCGGCTATACCGGCCACTACGTGACGGGCGTGTGGTTCGGCAACGACGATTTCACGCCGATGAAGGAAGTGACCGGCGGCCTCATTCCGGCCCCCACCTGGAAGCGCATCATGGTGGAGGCGGAGCGCGGGCTGCAGCCCATCGGGCTTGCCGGCGTGCCCTATGACGAGAGCTATGCCGTGGCCGTGGCGGAGATGCCGGAGGGCGCCGCCCAGGCGCTGCCCACCGACGAGACAGACCAGGCCGCCGGCGCCACGCCGCCAGCCTCCGGGCAGGAGGATGAGGACGTGAACACCGTCCTGAACGGCATGTTCGACCTGTTCGAGACGGCGCCCCCGGCCGCCGCCGCCGCGACCGCCGCGGCCAAGGCCAAGGCGGCCGCCGCCAAGAAGAAGGCCAGCCAGGAGGCGCTGGTCCTTCCCAAGGCCAATGTGCAGCCCGAGAACCGCAAGAAGAAGCGCCGCATCATGGAGCAGATCTTCGGCGGCGGGGAGGAGGAGGACGCCCCGCCCCCGGAAAAGCGCAAGAAGAAAAAGAAGAAGACCTTGTTCGAAAGCATTTTCTGACGGTTGGCATGCGGCGATTCATCTGGGCAACATCCTATCTCGCGGGCGGCGCGGCCGCCGGCTGCCTCAGTGCCTTCGTGCTGATCCAGTCCGCGGGCGTCGAGAAGGTCGAGGCGGGAACGCCCTGGCTCAGCCGGGCTGCGGCCTTGCGCGAGTCCGGCGCCTTTTATGTCCGCGCCCACTACATGCTGGACGGCAGGCTTCCGCCAGCCCCGGGGCAACTCACCGAAGCCACGGCCGAGACCGACAGCGAGGGCCGCCCCCTGACCGGCGTGTGTTCCTACCGCCTCGTCTCGTCAGGCCCGCTTCCCCGCTGGTGGAGCGTCACGGTGATCGGCGGGGGCAGCGCGGACGCCCCCCTCCAGTCCACGGCGGGAAGCGACACCGCGATCCGCCGTCCGGATGGCGGGGTGGAGATCGCGATCTCTCCCTCGCCCCGGCCCGGCAACTGGCTGAAGTCGCCGCCACGGCGGCGGCTGACGCTTCTCTATTCGGCGCTGCCGCAGGGCGCCGCCGCCGGGCCGCCCCCCTTCGCCATCAGGCAGGAGGGCTGCCGGTGATGCGTCACCTGTTCTGGGCCGCCGTGGCGCTGGTGACGGCGGTCGCGGCCCACGCCGCCTTCGCGCTCCATGTGCCGGGTTGGTGGTTCTCCCGCGCGGTGGAGCGCATGTCGGACGCGCACGGCAAGAACACCTTCTTCATCCTCTCGCCCGAGGAGCAGGCAAGGCTCTTCCCCGGCCTGCCGCGCCTCGGCGTGACCGGGCTTTGCGTCTTCGATGTCTCGAAGGGCGACGTCACGCTCTCGGCCAACCTGCCGGAAGGCTTCTGGGTGACGACCATCTACACCGACAAGGCGGAGGCGATCTATTCGGTGAACAACCGCCAGTCGGGCGCCAACCTGTTCAACGTCAGCCTGTCACGCGCGCCCAGCATCATCGAGCAGATCGTGCAGGCAACCAACAAGGAAAAGCCGGAGATCGACAGCGGCTGGACGGTGATGTCGCCGGAACCGCGCGGACTGGCGGTGGTGTGGTACCCCACGCCCGAAGCTGGCCTTCGCGCCATCGCCGCCGAAGCCGTGGCCCGCTCGCGCTGTACCACGACATCTGCACAGGCACCTTCTGCGGGTTAGAGCCTCGGGCCCTCAAACGGGATCGGGGAGCATGTCCGGTATTGGAAGCTCTCATTCCGGCCTGCGCCGGGGGACGGCCAGACAGAGCATGAATCGGCTTCAATGGGCCGCCCGATGCGCCAGCGGCGCTCTTCCGCCTCACCTTTCGGTTCGCGTTGCGGCGCTCAGCTTCGGAACGGGCGGGGCCTCCTCGCCCAACCGCTCGACCTGGACGCCGGTGAAGATCAGGACCTCCGCCGGCGCTGCGCCGGGCTCTCGACGGGCGCAGGGGCGCACCTTGTCCCGCGGGAACGCGATGATGGCGCTTCTGACTTGGGTCCACATGGCGCGTCACTCGAGGGTTGCGGATTTCTTCCGTCCGCCCCACTAAAGTCGGCCATGGTTAACAAAGGCCTAACGGCCCTCTGAGAGGCCCGCGGTGCCTATCGGGTCCTCGATCTCGACGATCCAGATGTCGGGGTCGAAGCGGGCGCGCCGTTCGAGAAGCGCCGCCGCATCTGGGGGGCCCCGGGGCGGGCTCACCTCGGCCACCCAGCGGCGCTCACCCGCCTCGTCATGCGAGGCGCCGGGGGCCGGGCCAAAGAGGTGGCAGGTTCCGTCACGGTGGTCGACGATGACATAGACGGCACCCGCCTCCTCCGCGCCCTTGCGGAGAACCGCGCCATAGAGGCCCTCGACCATGCAGCGCCTCAGGAAGGCGCTCACCCATATGCCGGACTTGAGGCGCAAGGCCCTACTGCGTGGCCAGTTCGGACTGGCCGCTCATCTTGGAGAGCTCCGCCACCAGCGCGTCGCTGATCTCGCCCGTCTGCGGCAGGTTGCGGTCGCGCTGGAAGGCGAGGATCGCATTGCGCGTCTGCCGGGTCATTTCACCGTTGATTTCGCCCGGGCTGTAGGCGAGCTCCGCCAGGCCCGTCTGCACGCGGCGCACGGTGGCGCGCGTCTCCGCATCGGGCGAGGCCTCGATGGTGCCAGTGAACAGCGAGGCCTCCGCCACTTCACGCGTGAAGCGGATGTGATCGGCCAGTTCCTCCGACGGCTTGCCGTCGGCCTCGAGGCCCGACGCCTGCTGGTAGTCGGTGATGGCCTGGCGCGTCTTGCGGCCGATGACGCCGTCCACGATGCCCTTGTAATAGCCCGCGGCGGCGAGTTCACGCTGCACGGCCTCGACCACCGGATCATATTTGAGCTGGATGGTGCGCACGCCGCCGTCCGGCGCATCGACCTTCATGTCGGTTGAGCCGGAGGCGGACGCCTCATAGCCGCTGAAGGCCGCGCGGCCCGTGTCGGGCTGACCGAAGAGCGCGTTGGCCGCGATGGCGGCCGACATCACCCCGGTCACGCTCCAGGCGGCGAGCGGCAGGATCTTCCGCCTCAGGCCTTCTTTCCGCACCCTGTCACGCATTCAGCCGACCCGAACTCACTCTCTTGCATGGGAACGCCGCCTCGCGGGTGTTCCCCTTGCAGGAGAACTTGCACCAATTGGGGTTAACGGCCCCTTTCCACGGCGGCGCCCCCCGCCGGGCGGAGCCTTTTCCATACCGGTACATCTTACGCCAAACCCTCGTTAACGCAAAATAATCCAGTTCCGCCGAGAGCCATTCAACGTGCGGTCGATAGCTGGTTTAAGGTGGGCCAGGGGTTGAGGGGAATGCGATATCTCGGAACATTGATGGTCCTGGCCTGCGTGGCCATGCTGCTGATTCCCCGCTTGTGGGAGAGCGGCACCACGCCCGCGACTGGGAGTGCCGCCGAGGCCGAAGAGGCTTCCGGCGCCGCTGACTTACCCGGCCAGTCGACCCTCACCGGCGAGGATCTCGCCCCGGCGTGGCGCGGCCCGGGGGCGCGGAGGCAGAAAGACGGTTGAGCTTCCCCTCTCGCCGCCCTATCTGGAACGGCATAATGAAACCGGATCCCAGACAGCCGTGAACGCCATCGCCGAACTCCTCTCCGACTTCGAAATCCTCGACGACTGGGAGGACCGCTACCGGCACGTGATCGACCTCGGCCGCGATCTGCCGCCGCTGTCCGAGGCGGACCACAACCCCCAGAACAAGGTCAAGGGCTGCGCCAGCCAGGTGTGGATCACCTCGGAGGTGAAGGGCCCGGCGGCGGACCCCGTGCTGGTCTTCCACGGCGACAGCGACGCGCTGATCGTGAAGGGCCTGATCGCCATCGCCTTCATGATCTATTCGGGAAAGCCCGCGCGCGAGATCCTGGTCACCGATGCCGGGGAAATCCTCGGCAAGCTCGGTCTTTCGGGCCACCTCACCCAGCAGCGCTCCAACGGCTTCGCCTCCATGATCCAGAGGATCAAGTCGGACGCGCAGGCGGCCCTTCAGGCATCCTCCAGCTGAGGCGCGGGGATGGACGGCCGGTAATCCTCCAGTCCCCAGTGCGAGGGGGCGGAAGACCGCCGCTCCGTTGCGGCCAGTCCGTAATGCCTGGCGAGCGCGGTGAGCGCCAGGCCCAGCACCGCCTTGCCGCTGCGCTGCGGCAGGCTCAGCACGCGTTCCGCCTGCTCGAGCCCGGCCGACAGGCAGCAGACCTGGGCGAGAATGCCGCCGAGCTCCGGCCCCACGGCATCAAGCGCCGTCATGTAGCGCTGGCGGGCGGCGATGGCCCCATCGCTCAGTTCCGCCGCCGCATTGCCGCCGCGGCCGCCCGCGCCGGCCATGTCCCAGTTGGTGGTGATGCGGCGGGCGAGCATGGCCCGCTCGAAATCCATGCGCAGCCGTTCTCCGGCGAGGTACTGCACGTCTGAAATCAGGGGGCGGCCCGCCTTGTCCTTCCGGGTGCGGAGCCAGGACAGGGGGCTCTCCGCATCGTTGAAGGCGGGGGCGGCGGTGGTGCGGGGCTGGCGCGGCATGATCACTCTCTCCTAACGTCAAGAAGGAGCCTAGCCGGGCCGAAAAGAGGAATCAATACCTGAGTTGTAGTTTAATTCTCAGGCGGTGTTCGCCTGCCGCTCCTCTTCCTCGAGGACGGAGATGAAATAGTCGAGGCACAGGATCATGCCCACCCTGTCTTCGTCCTTCGCGGCCAGCGGCAGCCTGATCCAGTATTGCACCAGGTGTTCCTTGTTCAGCCTGGGCCCCCGCACGATGCCCTGCGTGGGCTTGCCGTCGAGCGCCGTATGGCGGTAGGCGGCCATCCAGTAGTCGCGCTTGGGGCCGAGGTCGAGGTCTTCGATCCTGAGGCCCGTGATCTCCCGGTCATAGACGTCGCGCAACCGCGTTCCCGCCAGCCGCACGCGGCTCATCGGCAGTTTTTCGTCCACGTCGATCAGGCTGATGAAGGGCAGAAGCCGCGGAATATGTGCCGGATTGATGTCGGCCCGGGACGGCAGCGCCCTGCCTTCCGACCGTGACAGCCAGTAATCATACAGCTGCCTCTGTTCAGGCACGACCAATTGTGCCCTGAACGCTATGTTGACCGACCCCATAGTCAACGCCGCCCCTTGCGATTCGATGCCCACTCAACAAGTCGTTTATGAATCGTGAACGGCTGATCCGCAAGAGTCAGCAGCGGCAAAAAAGTTTACGTTTTTCGCTTGTGGCCGAGGCCCATGTTCTTGGCCAGCTTGGAGCGTGAATTGGCATAGTTCGGGGCCACCATCGGATAATCGGCGGGCAGGCCCCATTTCTCGCGGTATTGCTCGGGCGAGAGGTTGAAGTGCGTGCGCAGGTGGCGCTTCAGCGACTTGAACTTCTTGCCGTCCTCGAGGCAGATCAGATAGTCCGGCGTGATCGAACGCTTGACGTTCACGGCGGGCTTCGCCTCCGATCCGTCCTCCTTGCGGCCCGAACCCGATGCGACTTGCTCCAGCGCGCGGTGCACCTCGGTGATGAGTTTCGGCAGGTCGGCCTGCTCCACCGGGTTCTTCGCCACATAGGCCGCGACGATCTGTGTCGCCAGTTCGATGAGGGCGGGCTTGGTCTCCATGGCCGAAAGAATTTCCCCAATCTTGGACAGGTCGTTTGTTTAGGCGAGGCTGCCGGTTTCAACAAGGGCCGGATGCAACCGGACTCGCGATTTCAGGCGGCAGGCGCCAGGCCCTTCGGATCTCAGGCCCGGCAGGACTTCACCAGCCGCCCACCCCCGCCACGCCCCACGCTTCACTTTTCGCACCCGATGCCCCACATTGAGCAAGAAGCAAGGTGAGTTCCTGCCATGACGAAGCCCATGACCAAGATCGAGAAATCAGACGCCGAATGGCGAGAGACCCTGTCGGCCGAAGCCTATCGTGTGCTGCGCGAGCACGGCACGGAGCGGGCGGGCACCAGCCCCCTGAACCGCGAGAAGCGCAAGGGCATCTTCGCCTGCGCGGGCTGCGGGAAGGAGCTGTTCGCCTCGGAGACCAAATATGAATCCGGCACCGGCTGGCCCAGCTTCTGGGCCCCCGTCAGCGAGGAGGCGGTGGGAACCACCGAGGACCGCTCCTGGTTCATGCGCCGCACGGAGGTCCATTGCGCCGATTGCGGCGGACACCTGGGGCACGTCTTCCCCGACGGGCCGCAGCCCACGGGCCTGCGCTACTGCATGAACGGCGTCGCCCTGTCCTTCAAGCCCGACGAGACCGCCTGACATGAGCAATCCCGTTCCGAAGCCGCCGCGCGCGGAAAAGCGCCCGCGCGTCGAGACCTGGCATGGCCACGAGAAGCGCGACGACTATCACTGGCTCAAGGCCGAGAACTGGCAGGAGGTGATGCATGATCCCTCCGTGCTGCCCCAGGAGATCCGCGCCTTCCTCGAAGGTGAGAACGCCTACCACGAAGCCGTGATGGCGGACACGAAGGAGCTGCAGGAGGCGCTCTTCGCGGAACTCAAAGGCCGCATCAAGGAGGATGATTCCTCCGTGCCCGCCCCCGAGGGCGCCTATGACTATTACGCCTCCTATGTGAAGGGGGGCCAGCACCCGCGCTATTGCCGCAGGCCCCGCGGCGCCGAGGGACCCGAGGAACTGCTGCTCGACGGCAATGCGCTGGCGACGGGCCGCGACTATTTCCGCTTCGGCGGGACCGACCTTTCGCCCGACCACAAGCTCATCGCCTGGTCCTTCGACGGCAATGGCTCGGAGTTCTACGAACTCCGCGTGCGTGACACGGGAACCGGCCATGACATTGAGGACGTTCTCCACAACACCGCCGGCGAAGCCACCTGGACGGCGGACGGGAAGAGCTTCTTCTACACGCTGCAGGACGAGAACCACCGCCCCCTCAAGACCTTCCGCCACGTGCTGGGCACGAAGCAGGAAGAGGACGTTCTGGTCTATGAGGAGAAGGACACCGGCAAGTTCACCGGCGTCTCGATCACCAATTCCGAGAAGTGGATCGTGATCGACATTCACGACCATGACACGTCCGAACTCTGGCTCATCGACGCGGAACGCCCCGATGAGCCCCCCCGCCTCGTCGCCCCGCGCGTTCCGGGCATCGAATATGACGTCGAGCACTGGAACGACCAGTTCATCATCCGCACCAATGCGGGCGACGCCGAGGACTACAAGCTCGTCACCGCCCCGGTGAGCGATCCCTCCCCTGAGAACTGGACGGACCTCATTCCGCACCGGCCCGGCATCTTCATCGTCGGCTATCTGGTGCTGAAGGACTGGCTCGTCCGCATGGAGCGCGAGAATGCGCTGCCCCGCCTCGTGGTGCGCGAGATGAGCACGGGCGAGGAGCACGTGATCGCCTTCGACGAGGAGGCCTATTCGCTGGGCTTCGGCGAGATGCGCGAATACGAGACCGACACCCTGCGCTTCACCTATTCCTCGATGACCACGCCCTCCCAGGTCTTCGACTATGACATGCGAACGAGGACCCGGAGCTTGCGCAAGATGCAGGAGGTGCCGAGCGGGCACGATCCGCTGCACTACGTGACCCGGCGCATCATGGCCCCCGCCCATGACGGCGAAACGATCCCCGTGACGCTCCTCTATGCGAAGCACGCGAAGCTCGACGGGACGGAGCCCCTGTGGCTCTACGGCTATGGCTCCTACGGCATCTCGATCCCGGCGGGCTTCAACACCAACATCCTGTCACTGGTGAACCGCGGCTTCATCTATGCCATCGCGCATATCCGGGGCGGACAGGAGAAGGGCCGCCGCTGGTACAAGACCGGCAAGATGGAGCACAAGGAGAATACATTCCGCGACTTCATCTCCTCCGCCCGCCACCTGATCGATCAGGGCTTCACCGCCAGGGGCAACATCGTGGCGCAGGGCGGCTCGGCCGGCGGCATGCTGATGGGCGCGGTCGCCAACATGGCGCCGGACCTGTTCCGCGGCATCGTGGCGGAGGTGCCCTTCGTCGACGTGCTGACCACCATGCTGGACGACACGCTGCCCCTCACCCCGCCCGAATGGCCCGAATGGGGCAACCCCATCGAAAGCCCGGAGGCGTACGCCCGGATCGCCGCCTATTCACCCTATGACAGGGTGGAGGCGAAGGACTATCCGCACATCCTCGCCGTGGGCGGCCTCACCGACCCGCGCGTGACCTACTGGGAGCCCGCCAAATGGGTGGCGCGGCTCCGCGAACTGAAGACCGACGACAGCCTCCTCCTCTTCAAGACCAACATGGGCGCTGGCCACGGCGGCGCATCGGGCCGCTTCGACCGTTTGAAGGAGGTGGCCTTCGTCTATGCCTTCGGGCTGAAGGTGGCGGGGCTCGATCATGCTGGTTGATGCGAAGAAATCGACCCTCCTGCTCATCGATGTGCAGGAGCGCCTGTTGCCCGCCATGACGGGCGGCGCGGAAGCGGAGGCCCGCTGCGCCATCCTGCTCAAGGCGGCCACGGCGATGGGCGTGCCCGTCACCGTGTCCGAGCAGTATCCGAAAGGTCTCGGCCACACCGTGCCGGGGCTTCAGGCGGAGATCGGCAATGCGCCGGTCTTCGAGAAGCTCGCCTTCTCCTGCTGGCGGGACAGGGCGATGAAGGACCACCTCATCGATCATCACGAGGCGGGCCGCCCGTTCGTTATCCTCGCGGGGATCGAGTCGCATGTCTGCGTGCTGCAAACGGCGGCGGACCTCGCGGAGGCGGGCTTCGCCGTTTTCGCCGTGGCGGATGCCATGGCCTCGCGCGCGCCCTCCTCCCACGCCCTCGCGCTGGAGCGCATGCGCGGCTTTGGGGTGGCCGTGGTCAGCACGGAGATGGTGGTGTTCGAACTCCTGGGCAAGGCCGGAACGCCCGCCTTCAAGGCCCTCTCGGCGCTGGTGAAGTGACGTGGACATTCTCATCACCATCGCCGATCCGGCGCATCCGCCCGTCCGCGCCAGGGTGGAGGAACTCGACGCCTATCTCGTGCCGCTCTACCCGGCGGAGAGCAACCACCTGCTGGACATCGAAACGCTGCGCCAGCCGGAGATGCGCTTCTTCGCCGCCTGGCGCGGCGAGGAGGTGCTGGCCATCGGCGGCTGCTGGCTGCATGAGGACTATGCCGAGGTAAAGCGGATCTACGTGACACCGTCCGCCCGTGGCCTGGGCCTGGCGAAGCGCATCATGCAGCGCATCGAGGACGAGGCGCGTGCGTGTGGGCGGATGATCGCCAGGCTGGAAACGGGCATCCACCAGCCGGAGTCGCTGGGGCTCTACCGGCGCCTGGGCTATGCCGATCGCAGTGCTTTCGGCGATTACCCGGCGGATGATCCGAACAGCGTCTTCATGGAGAAGGTGCTGGGCTAGTCGCGAACTCACTCCCCATCGTCATCATGCGCGGGCTTGACCCGGCCATCCTCTTCGGCGGCCGCGAAAAGGATGCGCGGGTCAAGCCCGCGCATGATGAGAGGGGGAGAAGAGCGAATTACCCCTTCGGCTGGAAGATCACGAAGATCTTCTTCAGGTAGCCTTCCGACCTCCAGCTGTTGGGCGTGCCCATCGGCACGAAGAAGACATCCCCCGCGCCGAAGCGCTGCGTTCGCCCCTTATCGTCCTCGAAGGTGACCGCGCCTTCGAGCAGGCACATCAGTTCATGGCGCGGGAAGTCGATGAGCTTGCGGTGGTAGCCCGTCGTGTCCCACACGCCGATGTGCAATTGCCCGCTGGCGTCGCTGAACCAGTCACGCGCGTGCTGCACCGGCACGGGCGACAGCAGCATTTCGGCTGCGGGCGGCGTTGACGGCGCGAGCGGCGCTGCCGTGTCGATCTTGATGGTGCGCAGCGGGCCTTCGTTCCTGAGCCCCGAGGCGTCGTCGAAGATCACGAAGAACTTCTTGACGTAGGAAGGTTGGGTCCACCGGCAGCGCAGGCCCTTGGGGATGATGAAGCTCTCACCCGCCCTGATGGAGACGGTGCGCTCCTCCTCAACGATCACCACCTCGCCTTCGAGGACCATCATGAACTCGTTCACCGGATAGTCCATCCAGCCGGTCTCGTTGGCGCCCTGTTCCCACACCCCGGCGGACAGGCCCCTCGCCTTGTCCTCGAACAGCACGAGGCCGTTCTGCTTGCGGGTTCCCGAGACGATGACGTCCTCGGGGAAGTCCTCCCAGGCTTCGAGCCGGGCATCCCGGTCAAAGGGGATGAGCTGCGGTTTTGGCATGAATTCACCTCTTGTCGGGGTGATCCTAGCCGGGTTCCTTGCGCGTTCAAGCGGCAGCGACTAGATAAGGCATTCAATTTCAAGGAGGAACGATAAGATGGCTCTCGAACTGCCCGCCCTGCCCTATGCCTATGATGCGCTTGGCCCCTACATGTCCAAGGAAACCCTCGAGTACCACCACGACAAGCATCACATGGCCTATGTGACCAATGGCAACAACGCGCTGAAGGACAGCCCGCTGGCCGGCAAGTCGGTCGAGGAGATCTGCAAGGCCGCCTTCGCCGAGAAGAATGCGCCGCTCATCAACAATGTGGGCCAGCACTACAACCACGTTCACTTCTGGAACTGGATGAAGCCCAATGGCGGCGGCAAGAAGATCCCCGGCCGCCTTCAGGCCGCGATCGATTCTGACCTCGGCGGCTATGACAAGATGCGCACCGACTTCATCCAGGCGGGCGTGACGCAGTTCGGCTCCGGCTGGTGCTGGATCGCCAAGAAGGACGGCAAGCTCACCATCATGAAGACGCCGAACGGCGAGAACCCGCTGATGCACGGCGCTTCGCCCATCCTCGGTTGCGACGTGTGGGAGCACAGCTACTACATCGACTATCGCAACCTGCGCCCCAAGTATCTCGAGGCCTTCGTCGACAATCTCGTCAACTGGGATTACGTCGACGAGATGTTCTCCAAGGCGTAATCTGCCGGAGACGTGGATGCATCGAGCGGCCGGGCCATGCCCGGCCGTTTTCACTGGAGGGGTGAGCGATCTTGGTTCCTGTTTTCGACGGCCACAACGACGTCCTGCTGAGGCTCTGGGGCAAGAAGAAGGGCGATCCCGTCGCCGCCTTCCTCCAGGGTGACGGCGAAGGTCACCTCGACCTGCCGCGCATGATCAGGGGTGGCTTCGCAGGCGGCTTCTTCGCCATCTTCGTGCCGAGCCCGCAGGACGAGGAATTCGCCGACGACGAGGACATGAACCCGCCCGCCGCACACGAGGTGGGCCAGTTCGCGGCGCTGGCCGCCACGGTCAGCATGGCGTCGCTCCTCTTCCGCATCGAGGAGGCCTCGCAAGGCCGCTTCAAAGTGTGCCGCAGCCTGGCCGAGATCCGCGCGGCCATGGCGGAGGGCAAGATCGCCGCCATCTTCCACATCGAGGGGGCGGAGGCCATCGACGCGGAACTCCGCGCGCTGGATGTTCTGCACAAGGCGGGATTGCGTTCGCTGGGCATCGTGTGGAGCCGTGACAATATATTCGGCCATGGCGTTCCCTTCCGCTTCCCCTCCTCTCCCGACACGGGGCCGGGGCTGACCGAGGCCGGGAAGGCCTTGGTGCGACGCTGCAACGAACTGAAGATCCTGATCGACGTCTCGCACCTGAACGAGAAGGGCTTCTGGGACGTGGCGCGCCACAGCAATGCGCCCATCGTCGCCACCCATTCCAACGCGCACAGCTTGAGCGCCTCCTCGCGCAACCTCACCGACGACCAGATCCGCATCATCGGCAAGTCGAAGGGCATGATCGGGCTCAACTTCGCCAACGGCTTCCTGCGCGCCGACGGGCGCTGGCAGAGCGAGAACGGGCTGGACACCATGCTGCGCCACCTCGACCACCTGATGAAGCTGGCGGGCGAGGACCATGTGGGGCTCGGCTCCGACTTCGACGGGGCGCGCATTCCCTCCCAGATCGGCGACGTAGCTGGGCTTCCGCGCCTCACCGCGGCCCTGGCCGCCCACGGCTATGGTGCTGAACTGGCCAAGAAGCTGTGCTCCGAGAACTGGATGAAGGTGCTGGAGAGGACCTGGGGCGAATAGGGCTTGCACCCGGCTATTAGCAGCGCTAATAGCGCCTCATGAAACTTTCCGAGTGGCTCGCTAATAGCGGCGTATCGCAATCCGAACTGGCGCGGCGTCTGGGCATCACCCAGGGGCGCGTGTCGCAGCTCGTCGGGGGCGCACAGCCGTCCCTGGAGCTTGCGAACAAGATTGCGGCCGTGACGGGCAACAAGGTGCGCCCTTCCGATTTTGGAGATCAGACCATGGCAAACGAAACGAAGCTCGACACCGTCGAGGAGGCCATCAAGGCGATTGCCGCCGGCGAGATGGTGGTTGTGGTCGACGACGACGACCGCGAGAACGAGGGCGACCTGATCGCCGCCGCCTGCAAGATCACGGCGGAGCAGATGGCCTTCATGGTGCGCCATACCTCGGGCATCGTCTGCGCGCCGATCACGGCGGAGGATGCCAGGCGCCTGAAGCTCGACCCCATGGTGGCGCTGAACGACGCGCCGATGGGCACCGCCTTCACCGTGTCCATCGACTACAAGGACGGCCTCACCACCGGCATTTCCGCCAAGGAGCGCGCGGCGACATGCCATGCGCTGGCCAACCGCAACGTGGTGGCCGATGACTTCGTGCGCCCGGGCCACATCTTCCCGCTGGTCGCCAAGTCCGGCGGCGTGCTGATGCGCTCCGGCCACACGGAGGCCGCGGTCGACCTCGTGAAGCTCGCGGGGCTTCCGGCCGTGGGCGCCATCTGCGAACTCGTCAACGACGACGGCACGGTGAAGCGCGGGCCGCAGAACTTCGCCTTCGCCCGCGAGCACGGCTTCAAGATCATCTCGGTGGCCGATCTCATCGCCTACCGCCAGCGCCGCGAGCGCCTGGTCGAGCAGACCGCGCAGTTCGATGTCGAGACCGCCATCGGCAAGGCGAAGGGCTATTCCTATGTGACCCCCTTCGACCAGGTGGAACAGCTGGCCCTGGTGTTCGGCGACATGACCGGCAAGAACGTGCCCGTGCGGCTTCACCGCGAGAACGTGCTGGAAGACGTTTTCGGCGCGCGCACCACGCTCCACAAGGTGTTCGAGATCTTCAAGCGCGAGGGTGCGGGCATTCTCGTCTATCTGCAGGAAGGCGCGGCGGGCGTTCCCGCCGGCCAGCTTTCGGGCGGCGAGAAGAGCGCCAGCGCGTCCCAGCGCCAGCAGAACTGGCGCGACGTGGGGCTGGGCGCCCAGATCCTGCGCGACCTGAACGTGAGCTCGATCCGGCTGGTCTCCTCCTCCAACCGGCATTACGTGGGCCTCTCCGGCTTCGGCATCGAGATCACCGAGACGATCAAGCTCGACTGACGCAGCGGGCGATCAGCCGGGACCACCCCAAGGGCGTCATCCCGGCGAAGGCCGGGATGACCGCTTGAGAGAGCACGCCAGGTTCAGTTGACCAGCCGTTGCTCCCGGAGCTGTAGACACGTCCCGTCGCCATAAGCCGATGGCTGGCCGTCAGGTTGAAGTGTACTGACGGCCTCCGGCCCCGTGCCCGCTATGCGGTGCCCGGATGCCACTCCATGATGCGATTGAATGTGGCGGAGGGGCGCATCACCGCCGCGGTCTTCGCCGGATCGGTGTGATAATAGCCTCCAAGGTCAACCGCCTTGCCGCGGCCTGCGGCAAGTTCAGCAAGAATGTCCTGCTCACTGGCGCCAAGCTTCTCCGCGATGACCTTGAAGTGGGCGGCAAGGCCACCGTCTTCGGTTTGGGCCGCCAGGGCCTGCGCCCAGTAATGGGCGAAGTGGAAGTGGCTGTCGCGATTGTCCGTCTGGCCGACCTTGGGCTTGGGCGACTTGTTATGCTCGAGTATGGCCTGCGTCGCGGCGTCGACGCCGGCGCCCAGAATCTTCGCCTTGCCGTTCCCCTTGCAGGCAGCCAGGAACTTGAGGCTCTCGCCCAAGGCGCAGAATTCGCCAAGCGAGTCCCAGCGCAGGTGGTTCTCCTCCATGAGCTGCTGCACGTGCTTGGGCGCGGATCCGCCTGCCCCCGTTTCGAACAATCCGCCGCCATTCATGAGCTTGACGATCGAGAGCATCTTTGCAGACGTTCCCAGCTCGAGGATCGGGAAGAGATCGGTGAGGTAATCCCGCAGCACGTTGCCGGTCACGGCAATGGAGTTTTCACCTTTCCGGATCGTCTCCAGCGCGAGCCGGGTCGCTTCACGGGGCGCCAGGATCTGGAACTTGTCCGCCACGCCCGCCGCCGCCAAGGCGGGTTCAACATATTTCAGCAGCTCCGCGTCATGTGGCCGGCTTCGATCGAGCCAGAACACCGCCTGGCAGCCCTCCGCCGCCTGGCGTTCGATCGCGAGCTTGATCCAGTCTTCCACCGCGGCGCGCCGCGTGGAGGCCGCGCGCCAGATGTCGCCGGCGGACACCTCATGCTGGTGCAGAACGTCTCCATTCGCGAGGACGATCCGCATCGTGCCGTCCACCGGCACCTCGAAGGTGGTCGGATGGGAACCGTACTCCTCAGCCTTCTGCGCCATGAGGCCGACATTCTGCACAGTGCCGGCCGTCGCGGGATCCAGCGCTCCCGTCGCCTGGAAGTACTTCACCGTCTCGTCATAGACCGCCGCATAGGAACTGTCCGGAATGACGCAGTTGGTATCGGCCGCCTTGCCGTCAGGCCCCCAGCCCTTGCCGCCTGCGCGGATCAACGCGGGCATGGATGCATCGACGATGACATCCGAGGGGACATGGAGGTTGGTGATGCCCTTCTCGGAGTTGACCATGTAGAGCGGCGGGCGGGAGGCGATAACCGCCTCGATGTCGGCCTCGATCTGCGCGCGCTCCGGCATTTCCGCCACCCGGTCCAGCAAGGCGCCGAGACCTGAATTGGGATTGATGCCCGCGGACTTGAACGCGGCCTGATGCGTGTCGAAGACAGGCTTGAGGAACTGCTTCACCGCATGGCCGAAGATGATCGGGTCGGAGACCTTCATCATCGTGGCCTTGAGGTGAATGGAGAAGAGAACGCCGTCGCGCTTTGCCTTGTCGATCTGCGCGTCGAGGAAATCGGTCAGCGCACGCACGGACATGAATGTCGCATCGACGATGGCGCCTGCGGGATAGTTCACACCCGCCTTCATCACATGGGTCTGGCCGTCACGCGCCAGGAGTTCGATTCGGGCGGGTCCGGCCTGCTGAGGCGAAATGGTCGCCGACCTCTCGTTCGAGCGGAAATCTCCCGCCGCCATGGTGGAGACATGGGTCTTGCTGCTCGCGGACCACGCGCCCATGGAGTGAGGGTTGGCCCTGGCATAATTCTTCACGGCGATGGCGGCGCGGCGGTCGGAGTTGCCCTCGCGCAGGACCGGGTTCACCGCCGAGCCCTTGACGGCATCATAGCGGCTGCGGATTTCGCGCTCCTCGTCGGTGGCGGGGTTTTCGGGATAGTCGGGAAGATCATAGCCCTGCGACTGCAATTCCTTGATTGCGGCCTCGAGCTGCGGAACGGATGCCGAAATATTCGGGAGCTTGATGACGTTGGCGGCAGGGTTCTTGACCAGCTCGCCCAGGATGGCGAGGTCATCCGGCTGCCGCTGCTCGGGCTTCAGCCTCTCCGGGAAGGAGGCGATGATGCGCCCGGCCAGTGAAATGTCCCGGACGCCGATGGAGATGCCGGCCGGACCGGCGAAGGCGCGGATGATCGGCAGGAACGATGCCAGCGCTAGCTGCGGGGCTTCATCGACCTTGGTGAAAACGAGATCCGGGAGTGCAGCGTCGTTCATGTCCTGGTGCCTGTCTGGGTTTTGTCCGGCCCTGGCTGGGCTTTCACCACGGAAGATAGCCGATACCGGGCGGCAAGATGAAGGATTATGTTGGCGATCGGCCGTTCGCAGGTTCGGGGTGGCGGCATCCTTCCGCCGCCACCCCTTCCCACAACTCACACCACGGTGACGGTGAGGTCCCCAAGCCCGGCGATCGAAGCCTCCATCTTGTCGCCGCGCACCACGGCGCCCACGCCCGACGGGGTTCCGGACATGATGATGTCACCCGCCTTGAGCTCGAAATACTCGGACAGATAGGAAATCATTTCCGGCACCTTCCAGATCATCTGGTTGAGGTCACCTTCCTGCTTCAATGTGCCATTGACCTTCAACTCGATCCGGCCGCTGTCGGGGTGGCCGACCTCGGACACCGGGCGAAGCGGGCCAACCGGGCCGGAGTGCTCGAACGACTTGGCAATCTCCCACGGGCGCCCCTGCTTCTTGGCCTCGTTCTGCAGGTCGCGCCGCGTCATGTCGAGCGACACGGCATAGCCCCAGACATGGTTCAGCGCGTCCGCGACCGGGATGTTCGTGCCGCCGGACTTCAGCGCAACGACGAGTTCCACCTCATGGTGAACGTCGGAGGAGTGCGGCGGATAGGGAAAACGGCCCGAGGCGTCGAGGTTGTCAGGGTTCTTCTGGAAAAAGAACGGCGATTCGCGATTGGGATCGTGCCCCATCTCCACGGCATGCGCCGCGTAATTGCGCCCGATGCAATAGACGCGGCGCACCGGAAAGACGCCGCCGCCCGCCACGGGGATGCTCGGCGTGGCGGGGACAGGAATAACGAAGCTGGACATGTTTCACCCTCTGACAAAGTCAATGCCGGGAAGGCTATAACAGCCAAGCCTACGAAATCAATCCCTACCAATTCCGCATTTCGCGCATATCACTGAACCAATCCGCCATTGGTTCAGAATCATCTTGCGCGAATTCAAGGCATATGCATATCATTGGTCAACCAATTCGAGACCAATTTATGACTGAGCAGTCATCAGACACTCACGATCCCGTCGAGCGGCTTCGCCGGTTCATCGAGGAAGGCGGTTTCAAGCGCGGCGTCAGGCTTCCGCCCGAGCGGCAGCTGACGAGCCAGCTCGGCATGACGCGCGCCACATTGCGCAAGGCTCTGGGCGCCCTCGAACGCGACGGGATCATCTGGCGTCACGTCGGCAAGGGCACTTTCATTGCCGATAGCGTCCAGCCGGTGGCCGGCGGTGCCATGATCGAACTGGCGCGGCAGATCACGCCCTTCCGCATGATGCGCGCGCGCATGACCATCGAGCCGGCCATCGCACGCGAAGCCGCGATCAACGCCTCAGGCGACACGCAGCACAAGATGCAGCAGGCCCAGGACCGGGCGAAGGCGGCAACCGACTGGCACGAATACGAAATACAGGACGACCTGTTTCACCGCGCGATCGCCGAGGCGAGCGACAACGCCCTTCTGGTAGCGCTCTTCGATCAGCTGAACGAAGCGAGGCGGGCCGTCGCCTGGGGAAACGTCACGCGCCAGAGCGCGCATCCGTCGCCGGACCATTCGAGTTTCGCCGAGCATGACGCCATCGCCAAGGCGATCACCAATCGTGATCCCGCGGCCGCATTCGAAGCCATGCGCGCGCATCTGCGCTCCGTTTCACAACGCCTGTTCGGAGAAAACTGAGAATCAATTTTTGCGGCACCGGGACGAAGAAAGCGGAATGCTCCGCCCGGAAGACAGATCAACTTCAGAGGAAACCCCAGGGAGGACGCCATGAAGAGTCTCTTGAAGAAAGTCGTCGGCCTCGCATTCGCGGCCGGCATGATGATGTCGACAGCCTACGCCGAAACCATCCGGATCGCGCTGGCAGAGCCCCCGTCCGACGAACTCGCCGCATTCTTCGTGGCGCTCGACCGGGCGAAGGCCAAGGGCCTCGAATTCGAATGGACCGCCTTCTCTGACGAAGAGCTTGCCATTCAGGCCGTGCTCAGCGGCGACATGGACATCGCGTTCGGCACGCCCTACGCGGCGATGCAGCGCTCCAAGGCGCCCCTGCGCATCATCTTCCAGCTCTCGAAGCTGGTCTTCTTCCCCGTCACCACGAAGGAGTTCAACAAGCTCGCGGACCTGAACGGCCAGCCGATCATGTTGCATTCGCGCGGCGGCGGCACCGACTCGATCGCCAACATGATCGAGAGCCGCGAGGGCATCAAGTTCGGCGAGCGCTCCTACGTGCCGGGCTCCAACAACCGTGTCGTCGCGATGATGGCCGGTCAGGCGAAGGCGACGATCCTCGACCTTTCCAACAAGAACAAGATCGTGGCGCAGGCAGGCGACCGCTTCCATGCGCTGCCCATGTTCGAGGTGAAGGCGAGCGACGAGGCCCTGTTCGCCAATCTCGACTGGATCAAGAAGAACGAAGAGGCCGTGAACACCTTCGTCGACGCCCTGCAGAGCACCTGGTCCGACATGGCGAAGGACCCCACCATCATCCGCCGTGAGACGAGTGCCGACGGCCCGATCGGCCAGCTGCCGGCCGAAGTGCTGGACAGCATCGACGGCTTCTACAAGGATGCCGTCGAGGGCGGCCTCTATGACCCGAACGGCGGCGGCCGCGACGCGGCGAAGGCCGACATGGAGTGGTACACGGCGGCAGGCCAGCTGGAAGGCGATCCGGCCACGCTGAACGTCGAAGATTTCTGGTACTTCGCGCCGCTCGACGCTGCCTTGAAGTAACGGCTTTTCACATCCGCACTGCCGGCCGAAAAACGGAGGCCGGCAGTGCTTCATGACCTGTTTCGGTGGACCGATGTGATGAAGTATCGCTCGCTAGGGCTCAAATTCCTGTCCGCCCTGATCGTGTTCGGGGCCTGGGAGATCGCCGGGCAAATCCCCATCAGCTATGCGTTCCCGTCGTTCACGGAATCGATGAGCGCCTTGCTGCGGATGCTGTTCGACGGCACCATGTTCAAGGCTTACGCGGAAACACTGAAGCCCCTCGTGGTCGGTATCCTGATCTCCGGAGCGGGCGGCATCGCGCTCGGGCTGTGGATCGGCCTCAGCCGCGCCTTCGACTGGCTGTTCTCGCCGATCTTCATCGTCATGCAGGCCGCGCCGCTGGCAGCACTCATTCCCATTCTCGTCATGGTCTACGGCATCGGCCTCACCTCGAAGGTTTTCGTGGTGTGCATCATGGCCTTGCCGGTGATCGTGCTGAACACCGCGAGCGCCGTGCGCAACACGCCCGCATCGCTGAAGGAAATGGCCTTCTCGTTCCTCGCCAAGGACCGCGACGTTCTCCTGAAGGTCATCCTTCCGTCGGCCTCTCCCCTGATCTTCTCGGGCCTCCGCCTCGGCGTGTCCGCGGGTTTCATCGGCGCCATCCTCTCGGAACTGAAAATCACGCCGACCGGTGTGGGCGACATCATCACCCACAGCCGCTCCATCGCCGATTATCCGAGCATGTACGCGGCGATCTTCTCGATCATTCTTCTCGCTGTTCTCTTCCTCAACCTCCTCGAAAAACTTGAAGACGTCCTATTCGAAGGAAACAATCGTGGTTATGTCTCAGATTAAGCCCGAAGCGTCCAAGTCCGCAGCGCCGCAGATCGACTCTGCGGTCTCGGTGCGCGGCGTTTCGAAGACCTACCAGGACGTCGAAGCGCTGAAGAACATGTCGCTCGAGTTCCCGCGTGGCGAGCTGACGTCGCTGCTGGGCCCTTCGGGCTGCGGCAAGACCACGCTGCTCAAGATCATCGCGGGCCTCCTGCCACCCTCCGCCGGAGAGGTGCTGGTCGATGGAAAGAAGGTCACAGCGCCCGGGCCCGACCGCGCCTTCGTGTTTCAGGATTTCGCCCTGCTCCCCTGGGCGAACGTTCTGCGCAACGTTTCCTTCGGCCTCGAACTGCGCGGCGTCGCCAGGTCGGAACGCGAGGCCATCGCCGAGAAATACATCCGCAACGTCGGCCTGGCCGGCTTCGAGAAGAAGTTCCCGCACCAATTGTCCGGGGGCATGCGCCAGCGCGTCGGCCTGGCGCGCGCACTCTCGGTCGATGCGAAAGTACTTCTGCTCGACGAGCCCTTCTCGGCCGTGGACGAGCAGACCCGGCGCAAGTTCCAGGAGGACCTGCTGTCACTGGTGCAGAACGAGAAGAAGACCTTCATATTCGTCACGCACTCGATCGAGGAGGCCGTCTACGTATCGGATCAGATCGCCATTCTCCTGCCACGCCCCAGCCGCGTATCGGAGATCATCCGCCCGACGAGCTTCCGCGGCAAGGGGGTGAACAACATCCGGCGCGATCCTGAATATCTCGACATCGTCGACAGGATCTGGGCTTCCCTGCGCAGCTATGTGGAGTAGCCGCCGATGATGCTGTTCGGCAAGAGACTCCCCGACATGTCGTCGCTCCTCATCTGGGCGCTGGCATGGGAAATCATTGGCCAGCTGAAGCTGACGTTCTTCGTGCCCCCTTTTTCGGAGGTGCTGCTGGCGCTCTACAAGCTGCTGCCCACGCCGGCCTTTCTCAACGCGCTGGGCTCCACGGCCTCGGCCTTTGCGGTCGGCGTGTTGAGCGCCATCGTCATCGGCATTCCGGTTGGCATTCTGATGGGAAAGAGCCGCCTTCTGGATGAATTGCTGCTGCCTTGGGTCAACATCTTCCTGTCGGCGCCGCTCACGGCGCTCGTGCCGGTGCTGATGGTGCTGTTCGGATTCGGCACCAAGACCATCATCATCACGACGGCGCTGTTCGCCGTCTGGATCATCATCCTGAATGCGCGGGCCGGTGTCAGGCAGATCAACCGCTCGCTGGTCGAGATGTCGCGGAGCTTCGGCGCTTCGCCCCTCGATGCCTTCCTCAAGATCTATTTCTGGGCCGCGTTGCCGGAAATCCTGGGAGGCGTGAGGATTGGCGTGATCCGCGCGGTGAAGGGCGTGATCATCGGCCAGCTGCTGATCTCCATCGTCGGCTTCGGCGCACTGTTCGAACTTTATTCCAGCAATTTCCTGATGCCGCAATTCTGGGCCGTTCTCGTCGTGCTGTTCGGCCTCGCCTTCGCCCTTTCGGAATTCCTCGCCTATCTGGAGCGCAAGGTAGCCTACTATGCGGCGGCTCGCTGACAGGCCAGCCGGGAGTGACTGACACATGACGAACACCATCGCAGAACTTCTCGCCGGCAAGGATCCGGCCAGTCCCGCCATCGGCGCGCCCGGGCGCCCGTGGCTGACATATGGAGGCCTCGCAGCGCTATCCACCACGGTGCGGGCGCAATTGAGGAACGCGGGCATCGCGGCGGAGGACCGGGTGGCGATCGTGCTGCCGAATGGGCCGGAGATGGCGGCAGCCTTCATCACCATCGCCCAGTCCGCGGTCACAGCTCCGCTGAACCCGGCCTACCGGCAGGATGAATTCAGCTACTACCTCGAAGACGTCAAGGCGAAGGCGGTTCTCCTGCCTTCGGGGTATGACGGGCCCGCCGCTGCCGCCGCCACGGCGAAGGGTATTCCCATCCTGCGCCTCGAAACAGGCCCGGACCTGCCCGCCGGGCAGTTCAGCCTGCAGGCCGAGGCAGGAACGGAGCCGGCACACGCCGACGAGGCTCCAGGTGCCGGACATACAGCACTCATCCTGCACACATCCGGAACCACATCCCGGCCGAAGATCGTTCCGCTCCTGCAATCCAACATCGTGGCCTCGGCGCGCCACATCAGCGCGGCGCTGGCCCTCACGCCGGAGGACCGCTGCCTCAATGTGATGCCACTGTTTCACATTCACGGGCTCATCGCCGCGCTCACCGCGTCCCTTTCGGCGGGCGCCTCGGTATGGTGCGCACCGGGTTTCGACGCCATGAAGTTCTTTGGCTGGATGCGGGACGCGCGGCCCAGCTGGTACACCGCCGTGCCGACGATGCATCAGGCGATCCTCAGCCGCGCGGCGCGAAACCAGGATGTCATTGACGCCGTGCCGCTGCGTTTCTTGCGGTCGTCTTCGGCGTCGCTTCCTGCGCAGGTCATGCTGGCCTTGTCCGAGACCTTCAGAAGTCCGGTGATCGAGGCGTATGGCATGACGGAGGCGGCCCACCAGATGGCCAGCAACCCGCTTCCGCCACGCGCCCAGAAGCCTGGCTCCGTCGGTGTTGCGGCGGGCCCGCTGTTGCGGATTGCCCATGACACGGAAAACCGCCTCATCGACGGCACCGGCGAAGTGGTCATCTCCGGTCCCAACGTCACGCCCGGTTATGAAGGCAATCCGGAGGCCAACGCCAAGAGCTTCTTCGAGGCGGAGGGCCGCAGGTGGTTCCGGACCGGCGACCAGGGCTCACTCGATGCGGAGGGCTATCTCACGCTCACCGGGCGGCTGAAGGAAATCATCAATCGCGGTGGCGAGAAGATCAGTCCGCTCGAGGTGGATGGGGTGCTGATGGATCATCCCGCGATCATGCAGGTCGTCACCTTTGCGGTTCCCCACGCGAAACTGGGCGAAGAGGTTGGCGCGGCGGTCGTGCTGCGGGAGGGGCATCAAGCCACGGAACGCGACATTCGTGACTTCGCGGCGGCCAGGATGGCGGACTTCAAGGTTCCGAGGCACGTGGTGATACTTCAGGAGATCCCGAAGGGCGCAACAGGAAAGCTGCAGCGCATCGGCCTGGCCGAAAAGCTCGGGCTCACCCCGGCGAATTAGCCCGCGTGGAACACATCTGAGAGACGGACATGAAGATCTGCATCTTCGGCGCAGGCGCGATCGGTGGGTATCTGGCGGCAAAGCTGGCGCAGGCAGGCGCCGATGTCAGCATCGTGGCACGTGGCCCGCATCTTGCCGCCATCCGCGAGCATGGCCTCACGCTTCTCGAGGACGGCTGCGAGCCCGCCACGGTGCGTGTACGCGCCAGTGCCGAACCCGCTGAACTTGGCGCACAGGACTATGTGATCGTCACGTTGAAGGCGCATTCCGTGCCCCCGGCCGTTCCCCACATCCAGGCCCTGCTCGCGCCGCACACCACAATCGTCAGCGGTGTGAATGGTGTTCCGTGGTGGTACTTCCACAAGATCGGCGGTCCGCTGGAGGGAACACGCCTCGAAAGCGTGGACCCCGGCAACAGGCAATGGGACGGGTTCGGACCGGATCGCGTGCTCGGGTGCGTCGTGTATCCGGCTGCCGAGGTTTCATCCCCCGGCACGGTGCGGCTCATCGAAGGAAACCGCTTCTCCCTGGGGGAGCCAGACGGCTCGAAATCGGCGAGGGCCACGGCCCTGTCGCAGGTCATGCAGGCGGCTGGCCTCAAGGCGCCCGTGCGTCCGCGCCTTCGTGATGAAATCTGGGTCAAGCTCTGGGGCAATCTCTCGTTCAACCCGATCTCCGCCCTCACCCACGCCACGCTTGACGTGCTCTGCACCGATCCCGGCACGCGGGATGTTGCGCGCCGCATGATGCTCGAGGCCCAGGAAATTGCCGAGAAGCTGGGTGTCGTGTTCCCGATCGACGTCGAACGCCGCATCGATGGCGGAGCGGCAGTCGGCGCCCACCGCACGTCGATGCTGCAAGACCTCGAGGCCAGGCGGCCGATGGAAATCGATGCGCTGATCAGGTCGGTTCAGGAACTCGGCAGGATAACCCGAACCGCGACGCCGACCATCGACGTCGTCCTGTCCCTCATCACCTTGCGCGCCAGAATTGCCGGACTGTATTGAGCCCTCATCGGGCCCACGCCGGATTCAGCCCGCCCGCGAGAAGGCAGCGAGCGCATGTCGCGCGCTGAAAGACAATTGACAACCAGTAGCATCAAAGAACTTCAAGAAGAGGGCTCTGGCAATGACGATGTGCCGGTCGCAGCACCCGATCATAATCTCTTCCGGCAAGAAACATCTTGCGCTACGGGGGCAACCACAGAAGACTGATGGTCTTGCGCTCTGACTGGAGGACCGCCCGATTTAAGAACAACAAGAATTGCCGCTAGAGTTTCTATATTCCGTTTTCCGCCGCCCGCGCTCCAGTGTAACGCCCACCAGCGATTGAGACCGCGACAAGGCCCAATCAGCAACCGAAGCTACATCAAGAAACCGTCACCATGTCGAGATCCGTCTCCCTGATTCTAACTTTTGTGATTTCGATTGCTCTGGCGGCTCTCTCGGGCGCTTTGGCGGAAAAACCGAATACGCGCCCAGCGGTTGTACATGGCGCGGAGCGGGGAGATGCCGCACCGACCACGCTTCGCGTCGGATCCATGCAGACGGAGGCGCTTCAATATCCGGCCGCCGCCAGGGCTGAAGGCCTGCGCACAATGGATCTGGAAATCCTGACCACTGTGGCGCACGCAGCCAAAATGGACGTCGTCCTCACGAAGCTCAACTGGACGCAACAGCAGGAAGCTCTGCTATCGGGCCGGATTGACCTCGCCTTCGGTGCTTATCAACCCGACTTCGGAGACGCACGCTTCCACTACTCGATACCCTACCGCCAGGCGTTCATGGCGCTGTACATCCGAGCCGACGACAAGGGGCGCTATGACCTCAGCGACGTCATCACCCTGCTGCGGGACAACAAAACGCTCAGGCTGGGCCTTGTCGCGGGTCAGAGCTTTCAGGATTCCCGCGTCTACCGGGCCTTCGAAAGCGCAGCGCGGGAAAGACGGCTCGTCATTGCGCAGGATCTCGAGGAGAATCTGAAAAACCTCGCCGAAGGGCGGATCGATGGATTCATTGGAGAGAGGCTCGGCACAGCGGCCTCGGCCGTCCGGATGAAGCTCTCGCCCATCCTGCATGAGACGGTCCTGCCTGGAACATGGAATGTCCATGCCGTCTTCAGCAAAATAACTGTTACTCCGGACACGGTGGAGCGGTTCAACGCGGCGATCAAGGCCACCACCAAGAGCGGCGAGATGAAGACGATCATTCACCGAAATATATTTTCGGTGATCGCCACATATTTCTTCAGCAGCATCATCTTCATCAGCCTTGATATCATTGGTACCATTGCCTTCGCCATCTCAGGCGTCCTGATTGCATATCGTGAGCGCTTCAGCATCGTGGGCGCCTTCGTGCTCTCTGCGCTGCCTGCCGTCGGTGGCGGCGCCTTGCGCGATCTGATCTTTGACCGGAATCCGATCGGGGTCCTCTCGACGCCTCTCTATCTCTGTCTTGTCGGCGTCACGGTTCTGATCGGCCTTGCGGTCATCCGGCTGGTGCAAATGCTTCAGCGCCGGCGCTACTGGTTTGACGCAGGCATCAAGTTTCCTGCCTTCGTCAATATCAAGAACATCTATGAGTGCACCGACGCCATCGGGTTGGGCGCCTTTACGGTGTCGGGCGTCGCTGTGGCCATTTCCGTGGGGGCTGATCCGCTCTGGCTATGGGCGCCGATATCCGCCACGCTTTCAGCAGCGGGGGGCGGCATCCTGAGAGATATCGTTCGTCAGTCGGGGCGCATCGACACGCTGAAGACTGAATTCTATGCGGAAGTTCCCGTGATTTGGGGGACACTATTCTCCTTGTTCATCATGGTTCAGCCAACGCTTGTCGTGCCTGAACTCTTTGTCGCGGCGATCGCCATAATGCTGTTTGGCGCCATGCTCACGCGTTTGGGAGCCTTGTGGCTGGGAATTCGCGCCATTCGTTTCTGGTGATGCTTTCGGCGCGATCATCGATCTGGCGCATGTGACAGAGCCACGGTGTCAGAAGGCATGCCCCCCGATTGAAAGCCATCAACGGCTTTCAAGAGCCTGAAGCCGTTCGCCGGCGTGGACGACGGTCGCGTTCGGCCCCCTCAGTTGCAGACCCCTACTTGCGGCACCCCTTTGTTCTTGTTATGTTCCGAGTTTGTATTGAACTCCGCGGCACCTTTCACCCATGAAGACCATCGTCATCGTCGAGAAGCCCAGCCAGGCGCGAGACCTCAGAGCAGCCATCGGCAGCCGCTTCGGAGAAATCCTGCCGGCCGAGGGCCATCTCATCCGGCTTGCCGAGCCTGACGAAGTGAATGCCGGCTGGAAGCGCTGGTCCTGCGACCTGTTGAGGCCCGATGGGCTCTATCCGACGCGGGCGGCCCGGGAGAAGACGAAGTCGGCCAAGCTCAAGGCGATTGCCACGGCACTCAAGGGCTGCGACGGCGTGATCCTCGCCACGGATTGCGACCGCGAGGGGCAACTGATCGGCCAGGAGATCCTTGAGCACCTGCGCTATCGGGGTCCGGTGCGCCGGGCGCTGTTCACAGCGCAGGATCCGAAGACGCTCCGTCAGGCCTTCGAGAAGCTCAGGCCCAACGCGGAGATGCAGCCGCTCTACCAGGCCGCCGTGGCGCGCCAGCAGGCCGACCAGATCTTCAACCTCTCCCTCACCCGGACCGCCACCAAGACGCTTCTGGCGCCCCAGGCGCGCGGGGTCATCGGCATCGGCCGGGTCAAGACGCCCACACTCGCCATCGTCTGCATGCGGGAACTGGAGATCCTCAACTTCAAGCCGGAGGACTATTTCGAGGTCGAGGCGATGGCCACCGTGGGGTCCGGCAGCTTCCTCATGCGCCATGCGCCGCCGGAAGCCAGGCGCATCAAGGACAGGGCCAGGGCGGAGGCCATCGCGGCGGCGGCGGCGGGTTTCGCAGGACCGATTGCGCTCAAGGTGGAGGACAAGCGCCGGGCGCCCCCGAGGCTCTTCGATCTGCCGGCCCTGCAGAAGCACTGCAGCCAGCGCTGGGGCTGGACCGCCGACCGGACGCTCTCCATCGCCCAGGACCTCTATGACGGCGAGGGAAAGAAGCTCATCACCTACCCCCGCGCCGAGGCGCGCCATCTCTCGGAAAACCAGATTTCCGATGTTCCGGCGATCGTGTCCGCGCTCCTGAAGGTCAGGGGCTTTGCCGGGCTGGACATCGGTGAGCCCGTCATCCGCCGCGGCAAGTCCGGCACCTTCTCCGACAAGGCGCTGGAGGGTGTCGCCCACCACGCAATCATCCCCAACGTGAACGTGCTCGACGACATGGATGCCCGGGTGGCGCGGCTTTCGGAGGATGAGAAGAGGCTCTACGCCGTGATCTGCCGCTCTTACCTCGCGGCCGTCATGCCCGACTATGAATATCGCCATACCGTGGTGACGCTCGACGTGCCCGTGCCGGGAGAGAGCCCCGCCAGTTTCAGGGCGACTGGGCATGTTCCCCTGCGCCTCGGCTGGAAGGCGGTGTTCGGAGCCACCTCAGCCGAGCCAGAGGATGGAGCAGATGGCGCCGAAACGCTCCCGCCGATGAAGGACGGCGAAACGGCAACCCTCGGCGAGCCGAAGGTCAAGTCCTGCACCACGGAGCCGCCGCCACGCTACAATGAGGGCACGCTGATCGACGCGATGCAAAATGCCTGGAAGTTCGTCGCTGACCCGGTGCTCCGCGACCGGCTGAAAGAGGCCAAGGGCATCGGCACACCGGCCACCCGCGCCGAGATCATCAAGGGCCTGAAGACACAGAACCTGCTTGCCGCGTCGGGAAAGCTGGTGGTGCCCACGGCGTCCGGCCTCACACTCTATGAGCTCCTCGCGAAGGCGGCGCCGAGCCTCGTCGATCCCGGGACCACCGCCCAATGGGAGATGCGCCTCGATGACGTGGTGCTTGGGCAGAGCGACTTCCGCGCGGTGATCGACGGAATAGCCAACAGCGCCGCGGACCTGATCACCCGCCTTCAGCAGCAGACGAGCGTGAAAGTGGACCTTGCCCCGGCGGCGCAAAGACAGCGGGCAACCAGGGGCCGCAGGTCATCGGCCAGTTCAGCAGCCCCATCCCGTGGGCGGAGACGCGGAGCACTTCGCGCGCGAGGTTCCGAGAACACGGGCAATGAAAGTGCCGGCTCCCCTTCACCGGAGCCAGCCGCGTCTGAGGCGGGTCATTTTCCCACCAAGCGCGGCAGTGCCACGAAGCCGACGCCGCGCATGCTCGCCTTTGCCCGTTCGCTTGCGAAGCGGAAATCCATACTCCTGCCCCGGGAATGCGAGCAAGACTTCGGCCAGTGCCGCGCCTTCCTGGAGCAGCACGCCAGTGACAGTGGCAGCAGGTTCAGGACGCGCGAGCCATGAACGGGGCGGCAGACTGGCGTTGCGAGATCCTTTCGCCGCACGAAGCCTTTCGCCGGGCCAGAAATTGCAGCCCCCCGATTTGTCACCTGACCCTCTTCTGAAGAATGAAGCGGCACTCGCAAACGCACGCGGACCGTGAGAGATTTGGGTGGTGAAGAACACCGGCGAACCTCTAAAGAAACACGAGATGTGCTCATCCGATGCACCTCGATGAGCGCAGAGCTTTGACCGGCCGTCCGAGACGATACCCGCCTGGAGACTCCACGCCATGAAGGCCATGGTTTTCAACCGACCCGGCGATCGGCTGCGCCTCGAGACGGTCGCCGACCCGGAACCTGGACCGGGGCAAATCCTTCTCCGCGTCGAGGCGTGCGGGGTCTGCCGCACGGATCTGCACATTCTCGACGGCGACCTCAAGCACCCGAAACTGCCGCTCATTCCCGGTCATGAAATCGTCGGCCGCGTGGTGAGGTGGGGCGTTGGCGTCAACGGGTTCAGGACGGACATGCGGGTGGGTGTTCCATGGCTCGGCTCCACCTGCGGCTCCTGCAGCTATTGTCTCGACGAGCAGGAGAACCTTTGCGACTTCGCCGCCTTCACGGGCTATGATCTCAATGGCGGTTATGCCGAGTACTGCACGGCCGATGCGCGCTACTGCTTTCCCCTCGATTCCGAAGCCGACCCGGCGCTGCTCGCGCCGCTGATGTGCGCAGGGCTCATCGGTTATCGTGCCCTGAAACTCGCAGGCGAAGCGGGGCTGATCGGCATTTATGGCTTCGGCGCGGCGGCCCATCTGCTGGCGCAGGTCGCCGCCTTCGACAATCGCGATCTCTACGCCTTCACCCGGCCCGGTGACGAGGAGGCGCAAAAGCTGGCGCTTTCGCTCGGTTGCCTTTGGGTGGGAGGCTCCGGCGAAGCCCCGCCGGAGCAGATGGATGCCGCCATCATCTTCGCGCCCGATGGGCACCTCGTGCCTCAAGCCCTCAAGTCCGTGCGCAAGGGCGGCACGGTGGTCTGTGGCGGCATTCACATGAGCCAGATTCCCGCCTTCGAGTATGAACTCCTGTGGGGAGAGCGCAGCGTCAGGTCAGTGGCGAACCTCACACGCGAGGATGGCGAGGACTTTCTGGCGCTGGCGCACCGTATTCCGGTCCGGCCCACCGTCACCCGGTTTCCGCTGAGCGAAGCCAATGACGCGCTGGCGCGGCTGCGCGCCGGCACGATCAGCGGCGCCGCCGTGCTTATTCCCTAAACCCCTTCGCGCACGAGGATCAGCGTCGCGGCGCGCCCGGCGTGGCGGCGGATTTCGGCAAGGCCACCCAATTCAGCGATGAGGCCGGCCGGAACAACGATGATCGCGGGCGAAGCCCCGGCGGAGAGGAAACGCGACGGCGCCAAATGGTTCAACGGCAGGCCAAGCGCCATGGCGACGTCTTCCGCCATGACGCTGGCAAGGCCCTCCGCTTCATGGGCTACCAACAGCACAGCCTGAGGCCGCGACTGGCCAGAACCGGGCAGGACCACGGCGTTGACCTTCCGCAGCAAGGCCTCCGTGATGTCAGCGAGGCTGACCGCATCCCGCTCGATGACCACCACATCGCCTTCCGTCACGCTGGACAGGAGACCGCTTGCATACTCGCCAGACGGCCTGTCGATCGAAAGGCTGACGCCCGCACTGCGGCAGCGCGCGGTAACGCTCTGCTCCGCCTGGCGCTGCTGCCGCCGCAGGGAGGCGGCCATGTCATCGCGCGTCACCGGAGAGGAGAGGCCTCCGTGGCTGGTGATCCGGGCGAAGGGCAATCCGGCCGCCGCCAGCAAATCGCGCCGCTCCGGCAGCAGGCAATTGACCATCAGGTCCATGGCCTTCGCCATGGCGAGCGCCAGTTCCAGGCCCTCTTCGGCATCGCCACAACCGCTGATGCCGAACACCACCCGGCGGACCGAGATCGTGGCGCTGTTCATTCAGGCTACTCGCTGCTTTCGGCCGACCGGCCGAAGGCCTGGCGGGCCGCCGCGAAAGCCCTGAGCCGGGCTTCGACGCGGCCATTGACGGAGTCCGGCGGGAAGGCCCCATCCAGGCCGCGCGTGCCCGCCTCATGGCCCGTGAGCAGGCTGATACCCTCGTCGACGGAGCCGACGGCGTAGACATGAAAACGGCCCTGCGCGGCGGCGTCCACCACGTCGGGCCGCAGCATCAGGTGGACCATATTCGCGCGCGGAATGAGAACGCCTTGCTTTCCGGTCAGGCCACGCGCGCTGCACAGGTCAAAGAAGCCCTCGATCTTTTCATTGATGCCGCCGATTGCCTGAACCACACCGAACTGGTTGATGGAACCCGTGACCGCCAGTGACTGGCGCAACGGCAATTCAGACAGCGCCGACAGCAATGCATAAAGCTCCGCTGCGGAGGCGCTGTCTCCCTCGATGCCGCCATAGGATTGCTCGAAGACCAATGAGGCCCAGAGCGACATCGGGGTTTCGCGCGCAAAATGCGTGGCAAGATAGCCCGAGAGAATGAGAACGCCCTTGGAGTGTATGGGACCGCCCAACTCCACCTCACGCTCGATATCCACCACCCTGCCCGTGCCCATGCGCACGCGCGCGGTGATGCGCGACGGTTTGCCGAAGGAGAGGTCACCCAGCGTGAGAACGGAAAGGCCGTTCACCTGACCGACCTTCTCGCCATCGGTATCGATGAGCAGGATGTTGCGTGCGATGGCCTCGAGCGAACGGTCACGGATGCGTTCGCCGCGGCGGCGGCGCTCATCGACGGCCCTTACGACGTGATCCACGCCGATGGCAGACATCTTCTCCTCCAGAGCCCAGAAATGCGCCTCGCGGACCAGATCGGCGACAAGCCCGATCCGCAGCGAGAGCTTTTCGGCATCTTCGGCATCCCGCGAGGCTTCCTCAACAAGCCGGGCCACGGCTGCCGCGTCGAGCGGCAGGAGTTTCTCCTCCAGCGCAATCCCTGCGATGCGGCGCGCGAAGGACGCGTTTGCACTGCCGGTGCGCGGTATCTCGTCCTCGAAATCCGACTGGACCTTGAAGAGATCGCCGAACTCCGGATCGAATTCCGCCAGGAGATAGTAAAGCTGGCGGCTGCCCACCAGCACGACCTTGAGATCAATGGGAATGGGATCAGGGGTCAGCGTCTCGGCGGCGGAGATGCCGAGTTCATCGGCCGCGGTCGTCGTTTCGATCCTCCTGCGCCGCAGGCAGCGCTTGAGAGCATCCCATGACAGTGGCTCGCTCAGAACGCGCAGGGCATCGAGGACGAGATAGCCGCCATTGGCGCGGTGCAGGGCGCCGGGCTTTATCATCGTGAAATTCGTGACCAGCGTCCCCATCATCGACCGGTGATCGATCCTGCCAAACAGCTTGGTCAAGGAGGGATGTTCCTCGACAATGACGGGCGCACCTTTCCCTCCACCGGTAGCGTGCGAAACGATCACATTCACCCCGTAGCGCGCGAACAGCGGGTGCTTCGTCATGAGGCGGGCCACGCCCCCGAACGCCGTCTCGTCATCCTCGGCCAGAGGCTTCAGGAAGAGCTCGGCGCTGGCGATCAGGTCGGCGCGGACCCTTTCGAGATAGGAGGCAATCTCCGGAAAGGCTCCGAACTGCGCCATCACGTCCTTGATCGACAGTCCGACGATCAAGGTGGCAAGCTCACTGTTGAGATGGCGAACCTTCTTGCGCCGTTCCTTCTCCAGAACGGGAACGTTCCGCAGGTTTGCCTCCAGATCCTGCTGCAGTTTCTGGATGGCGCCTTCCACCTTCTCACGCTCCACGGCGGGAAGGGCATTGAACACCTCGGGCTTGATCACCTGGCTGCCCACCAAAGGAGCCAGCGCAAAGCCCATGGGTGTCCGCAGGATCGCGATATTCTCTGCCTGGGCGCGCTTGCGCAGTTCCTCGAAGGCATCCTCCTGCCTCGTCTCGAACTCGTCGTCGATCGCCTTGCGGCGATTTCGGTAGTCCTCCGACTCGAACATCGCGGGGATGGAGGAGCTGAGGTCATCGATGAGTTCGGACATCGCCGCCTTGAGCTTGCCGCCTTCGCCCGGGGGCAGACGGATTGCGATGGGCCTGTCCGACGCGTCGAAATTGTTCACGAACACCCAGTCGTCAGGAATGGCCTCGGCTTCTGCCTTCTGCTCCAGGAACCGCCGGATCGCATCGTGGCGGCCGGACTGGGCCGGCCCCATCACGAAGACATTGAAGCCGTCCGCGCGTATGCGCGCGCCGAAGGACAGCGCGTCAAGGGCGCGGTCCTGCCCGATGGGCTGAAGCAGGGGCGAAAGCTCAGCCGTGGTGGCGAAGCCCAGCGTTTGCGGATCGCAGCGCTGACGGAGCATTGAAGCCAAAAGGGGCTGGCCGCTGTCGGATGTCATGGCTGGACGTTCTCTCCCTCAACCGGCTCCCGGCAAGCCGGGCGTTGCGCTCTCCCGCCCGCGCACCACGCGCTGGCCGCGAAGCGGGCCCGACGTTTCGGTGACGACGGTACACTATCCCTCCGGTTGCCCGTCGGTTGCATAATAGATCACAATCCAATCGCCCGTCTTCCGCAAGTCATGGGCGCGCGCGGTGGTGGAATGAAGCGCCGTGCCACGCGGTCACTCATCGCAACCGGCCCCAATTGCGCAATGGCCCAGCCCGGCAATCATCTTCTCTGGCTCCCTTGCATGCCGCCCGGACACAAACCTGATCCTCAGGAGAACAGGGCCGACAGAGCGTCTCGCATAACCCTCAGATCATGTTCGCCCTTGTAAACCGGAGGCGGTTGTTCGAGGCCCAGCAATGTCGCGACAGCCACCCTGCCGGAGCGAACGGAGTATTCCGTGGTGAAGACAACATCGTCCGGCAATTCGCAGAACTGGCCGATGAAGGCAAAGTTCTTCGAGCCTCTTGGAACAACCTGCGGACGGTCACCCCTGAGTTCACGGAACAAGTGCGACACTGCTAAGGTGGTGTTGCGATGGGAGA